>ENA-OSET01003916-OSET01003916.1-sediment-metagenome-genome-assembly--contig:-NODE-3916-length-13415-cov-3.691858_pt1 | contig 13415 bp, 12 predicted proteins | sample MGYA00237882_ERZ534229 | MGnify/ENA primary metagenome ERZ534229 (study PRJEB26408, sample SAMN06266212) | sediment metagenome | isolation source: Hudson Canyon methane seep mesocosm | place...
TCTTTCCCTTGCATTGTGATGCGTATTATCAAAACTTGATGTCGGGTGAACCGAAGGTTTATTTAGTGAGTCCCCAGTCAGAATCCGGTGTTATACCGCAACCCTTTTTGATTACGGTCGATTATGATGAAGCGGCATCGTATATGGAAACGGGCGAAGAAATATTTAATGCTGCATTGCCCGAAGAATTATGTGAATGGTTAGAGCGGTTTGTATTAGCCCATTATCAACCAGAAAAACCGAAAAAACGTCGCAGGAAAAAATGGCATGTCAATGAGGTGAAATCATGACCGCCAAATCAGATGATGAACAAGGTTTTTTATCTCGTTGGTCACGCCGTAAGCTGGAAGAACCTGAACCTGAAGCAGAAGCGCCAGAGACAGAAGTTAAGGCTGAGCCAGTTGATGATGATAATCAGGATGTGGAACAAATAGATTCTGACGAGAAAGATCGACCTATCTGGCAACAAAAAGACGCTGATCCGGATATGAAAAAACAGGCGTTAACCGCCTTATTTAAGCAGCCTGAATTTAATGAGCGAGATGGCTTGAACGAATATGATGAGGATTACACAACTTTTCCAAGCTTAGGAAAAGTCGTAACGCAAGAAATGAAACGAATGATAAAACTGGCCGAAGAAAAAACACGGCCAGACACTGATTTGCAGCAGGAAAAATCTCAGCAAGGGGGCGATGACGAAACGCCCAACGTTGCCGATAAAAATAATAATAACGATGAGGATAACAAGCTTGCATAAGGGTGTAGAACTGGTGTGTTCACATAGACTTTATCCTCCTCCTTAAGATCGCCTGCTTCGAGTAGTAGAACTTCAAAGCCTCTTTCAGCAAGATTTGATGCTAACGGGCCTCCACCATTGCCAGCGCCTACTACGATGTAATCGTATTCAATTGCGTTAACGGTGGAGACAGAGAAAACTGTCAAAATTAGGAAAAAGATTTTTAACAGAATGGGGACAGCATAGTTTTTTTGATTCATGAGAATCCTTGTCATGTTTCGACTATTAGTGTGGTTTAAAGTGGGTCAACAACTCTATCTATATTTGACTATTAGGGGATAAACTTGAGAGAAACTAGAGGACTTTTATTATATTATTATTGCTAGCTATCTCTTTATCTAAGCCTTTGTTACTTGGTGATTTTCTGGCATTTATGTGGAGCAACACCTACATAGATCACTAAAGTTTAAATAGTCGATAAGAGCGTAAAATAAAATACTACAGAGAGTACGAACTTGTAGCGCTACTACGTCTCATTATTAATTCCAGGCGCTTTAATTTTCCTTAATAAATTATTCCAAATACGTACAATCAAAAGAACGCCTAACACGCTTCACCGCAATTTTAAGAATACGAATTAGAGAGTACTATACAAATTAATTTACGCTGTTTTTTTGAACAAAGGTATATTCGGAAGTTGTTAATACACGCCATCACGAGAAGGTTGTGATCGATATCACTGTAAGAGGGGTCAGAGGATAACGGAACTGGGGTAGGACCCAATAGTCTTTTTTATTGGCTCTGATCCCCCAACACTTCATGAATGTCAACGACTGTCACACTTACTGTTTATATATTGACCAATATGGTCAATTACGCTAACTTTCTCCTTATTACTTATTGGCGCATATTCATATACGTATGGCACACAATCACATGCGATTGGCGCTTTTTAACATACAACAAATTTCAGTAATAGTTTAGAGTCTAAAACGTAGAGAAGATTTAGCACGCCAAACCGTGAGTAATCACGGGACGGAAAGCCACGAGTCCCCAAACTATAACTTTCTTGTGAAAGTAGTAGACAGAAAGGATAGTCGGGCCGCCTCTTGAAGCTGAGCACGCTTTCACCAGACGAAATCCGCCAGACGTGTTGCCCAATCATCAAAGAGAGATAGGCGATACATGAGCACAACACTAAGAAACAGCATACTAACAGCAGCCCTATCAGGAAGCCTCGCGTTTTCAGGACAGGCATTGGCAGGTAATGGCGACTACAGCGCAGTTGAAGCCCTTTGGAACCTTAGTCACCCACCCGCTGCAAATAACCCAGTTGACTCAGAACTAAAAAACGACATGCCATTCATGACGTTTCACAGCAACCCTTCCGATTCAACGGGCTTTAATGATGGCTTCAAAGCAAATAAATTTTCGCTATGGCAAACCATTAGCCTGAAAGGTGATGACGATAAGAATGGTAAGGGAAGTGTTAAGTGCTTAAATGGCGATGACTATAAGTTTTTGGTCAAGCGGTCGTTCACCAGTTCTAACATGGTCGTCTTCTTCGAAGCAGGTGGCGGTTGCTGGGATTACGATTCTTGCCAGAAAACATCAGGTGGTAAGACAAGTGGCGGTCTAGTAGGCGGAATGTCTGAAGACCTTGACCCTGGGATTGCATTACGAGCTGCAAGTCAAGCCTCACTCTTTACGACCTCGCTAAGACCAAACTACTCACCTAAATACAAAGATTGGACCCGAGTTTATCTCCCCTATTGCACCCAAGACCTCGGCTTAGGTGATTCCTACAACACCTACACGGAAGGTGATGAGTCAATGACGGCGTCACAGCGTGGCATGACCGTTCAGGGCGCTGTTTTGACTTGGTTGAAAGCAAACCTCGAGCAGCCTAAGCAATTGATCGTCACCGGCCAGAGCGCAGGCGGCTTTGCATCTGAGTTGCTATATCACACCTACCGTACCGCACTTGCACCGGAGAAAGGATATTTGTTTAACGATGCGGGGCCAATCATGTGGGCTCCTCAAGGTGAAGGTGCTGAGGAATACCCATCACAACATGCTCATAAGCAGGTAACCGAGTCATGGAATGCCCACGCGTACCTCGCATGGTTAGAAAGCGAGTCAGCAGGACTAGCGGAAGACCAACGCTTCGTTGCAAACAACATGGGTACCGTTTCTAATTTTTTGTCAGCAAGATGGCCAAACGACCGTTTCTCAATGATCGCTGCACGCAAGGACAATACAATCTCAGGCTTTAGCTATAACAGCTTTTTTGATGATATTGCGAACCAACCTGAGTTAGCGGTACGTAACGAGATGCGTGATGAAAAGCGTCTGAGAGAAATGGATCGCAAGCGCGAACAGCTTGATCAACTCGAAAACTTTGGTTACTTCGCACCGGGCTTTAGACCATTCATGGGCGGACACGTACTGACCTTCCCGCTTATTGAGGCGAGCACGAAAAACGAAGATGATGGCAATACGGTTTACGATATTATCGACAGCGTACTTAACAGCAATTCTCGTGTATTAGAGTCGTGGGAAGGTGATGCAAGCTTAGCACTGGATTTAACCGGGCGTTATACCGACTGCATTAACACCTTCTTTTATGATGATAGCGGCGAAGGAATGAATGGTGGCGATGTCTATCTTGATGTTGAAGAAGCTGAATCAGATGGCAACATGCTTGCAGACGTCGCTCCCTGTCTTAAGCCTTCAGACTCTGGCGACGCAGCTGACTTTTCAGTCATCGCGGGAATTCTTCCTTGGGCAACACAAGACGTGATGGGCATCGACCCGCTAAGCGGTATGGTATCGGATGAAAGCCTATTTACCGAGCAGGTTAAGGGGCTAAGCGATATTACAGCACAAGAGGCCGCGGCAATCGCGGCAAGAAACATTAAAGACGCGATTCGCATCGGCAACCAAGAGCTAGCAAGAATTGCGGCAGACGCGAAAGCCAAGGCACAGGCAGCAGCAGACGCTAGAGCAAAAGCCATTGCAGATGCAGCCGCTAAAGCAAAGGCAAAAGCAAAAGCGGCAGCGGCAGTTGCGGCAGCGAAAGCCAAAGCAGTAGCAGATGCCGCAGCAGCGAAAGCAAAGGCCCTTGCCAAGAAGTTATGCGGCCGATGGTGTCGTTAATCTGTCACTATTAGCTACAAATCAAGCCGCCCTCTCCCTAGAGGGCGGTTCTAATCTTGGTTCATGCTTCCATCATTAAATTGTCGGTTTATGGATTAGGAAAAGTAGTCCCGAATTATTCGAATAATATTTTCATGTAAGTTAATGTGTCTAAATGCTCATTATGGTGTACAATTAACGATCACTCCTGAAGTAATGACTATCATGGCTACAAAACTTAGAGCTCCAGCAAAAAAGAAACAACCAGCAGCAACAGCAACTTCTCTATCTATCGAAGATCAAGTTAAGACATTCCTAGAAGGAGGCGGTGAAATAGAGCAAGTCAAATCAGGTGTTAGTGGACAAGAAAGCATGCTTGGTCGAAAACAAATTAACCTCAATAGTAAACCTAAAGATAGCTAACTCTATCGTTCTCTAAACGCGACAGTTTGTACAAAAGTTCTTGATAAATAGGCAATGACCGTTCAAGAACTTTATTACAATTACTCCGTATTGCTTTTTTCGCCACAGAACCCTCTTCCTCCAAAGATTTCTATTTTACGCTCACTCAATCACAATCGCTTATAAAGAAGCATCTCTCTAACCAAACAACACACGCTCGAATGATGAGGCGGCAATGGTCTTGTTACTTCGATAGTTCTGCACTACATCACGCTTCAATTTAATCAATTCCTAATCCTTATACACCATTCAATAGTCGCCTAAAAAACCTGCTAACAATAGTGCTTGACACAAAACATGATCAATGATTATATTAATAGCATGAACAATGATCATATTAGTTTAAATCAAGAGAAACGCGATGAACGATGAGAACACTGGGATATTCGATTGGAAGTACCGAATGGGCGCACATCTGGCGTACCACCAAAACCCTATAAATAAATCTATCCACTTTCTCTGCATCCCTGTAATTTTGTTCGGCATCATTAAACTCTTGTCTATGATTCCTATGTTCGGAGCGTGGGATGCATCTATTTGGCTTATCATTTTTCTCAGCCCGGTTTTCTTGCTCCCAGACGTTATTTCAGGGCTCTGTTTCATCCTGCTGATGCTAATAATTCGCTTTCTGGCACTCGAGATCCCTACTGGTTTCGTAGGCGTTGTAATAGGGATCATATCTGTCATTAGTGCTTTTCTGGTTCAAACTCAAGTCGGACACAAATTGTTTGAAGCAGATGCCCGCGACGACACAGAAGAAAACATTACGGCATTTCGTCTCAGTAAAAACCCCATCCCTTTACTGCTTATATTCCACTACCACATGATAGAGCTACTAATGATGCTCGGGTATCGACCGAAGTTACGCAATGAGATTGATCACTACACTAAATTAAAGACTAAAAGTTTTACCTAAGTAGGCCATCAGCCTAATTCGACACACATTAGACACACATTAGACACACATTAGACAATACAACTTAACTAAAGGTGAGAACATGGGTTCAGATAATCGCAAAATAGACGATATACTCAGCGCACGAAACGAGCATTTGTTTATAGAAGAATGCGATACAAACAATCTGATCGAAGAATTTGGCAGTCCACTTTTTGTTATTTCAGAGAAACAATTGAGACAAAATTTTCGTCGCTTCAAAACCGCCTTTTCTAAGTATTGGCCTGATGGCCCCGTCGATGTACTTCCGGCTAATAAGGCTAATTGGAATACAGCAGTAAGAACAATTCTGAGTGACGAAGGTGCAGGCGCAGATATCTATTCAGAGGGTGAGCTTCACTCTGCACTGGCATGCCATACCCAACCCGACTTAATATCAGTCAATGGCGGTGGTAAGTCAGATAAAATATTAAGGCAGTGTATTGAATCTGAAGTCAGAATTACCGTCGAAGATCTCGATGAACCTGAACGAATTAATCAAATCGCCAAGTCTCTTGGCAAAGTTGCAAGAATTCGCTTTCGTGTAAAGCCGGATTTTCCGAACCTCTGGAAGCGTACTGACTTTTCAGTTGAATCAGCCTCAATAGATCTCGGTATTCAGGTATATAAGTCAGGTATCCCAGCACAATATCTTGAAGACCTCGGCAAACAAGTGCTGGCCATGGAGCACGTCGAGATGACGGGCATTCATTTTCATGGAGGCCGGCATTCAAATAGCTTGTGGTATTGGAAAGGCATGATGAAACGCTATGCTCAACTCGTGATTCATCTTTGTAAAGCTTGGGGGGGCTATCAGCCAAAAGAGCTGGATATCGGTGGCGGGTTCGCAACAGAACGAGACCCGCACAGCAAACTCGGTGAACGCGAGAACGCGATCATCACCTTTTTCACTTACCCGCTAGAGCTGGCAATGTACGGTTTGACTGCCAATGGTCGGTATAAAGTATTGTCTTCTTTTATTGAAAAACTCATGGTGAAAATGCCTGGTACAAAAAGAGCGCCCACTGTTGAGCAATACGCCGAAGCTTCCGTCACCACCTTTCGAGACACGCTAATTAAAGGTGGACTGAATCTTGACGGTGTTCGCCTACAAATTGAGCCTGGCAGAGGCTTTTACAGTAACACTGGAATTCATCTAACTAAGGTTAAAAAATTCAAGCAACAAACTCAACCGATGAAAATGAACTGGGTGCTAACAGACACAACTTATTTTTACATGAGTGGCGGCGTTTTTGAATATAACTTTCATGAATTTCAAGTCGCAAACAAGATGAACGCACAAGCTAAACATGTCGCCGATATTGTTGGCCATTCTTGTTATGCTGACCGAATTTCTCCTCTGGTTAAAGTGCCTGACCTTGAAGAAAACGATGTAATTGCCTTTTTAGATATGGGTGCCTACCAAGAGGTTTCAGCCTCAAATTTCAATGCACTACCACGCCCGGCAATGCTGCTGGTCAATGGTGACAACGCAGATGTCATTAAACGTGCAGAAACCATTGAGGATGTATTTTCGAGAGACATTATCCCCGAGCGTCTATCTAGAAAAGACTGTAATAATTCTGAATACAAACAGACTAATTTTGAAGCTGCTGAGGCGCTGCAAGATGCATAGTATTGAGGAATCTACTAAGTTAAAGAACGGCTCTAGACTTTTGTTTTGGATAGTTATTCTCAACATTGCCACAGCATTAGATACACTGGGGTTCTGGATAGGCTTTTTTACTGAATCAACCTTTCCTATTGAAGAACTCAGGCCTCTAATCGATAACTTTGAGGGTTACTACGCTTGGGAACGTTGCTTCGTTGTACCTGACACCATATTGGCGCTGACCACGCTCCTTGCCGCCTTTCATTTACTAAAAAATCAGCACGATAAACTAGGATTGATGCTGCTATCTGCGTCGGCTGGTGCCTGGATATTTTTGGGTGTATTGGATTTCACCTACGGAATCACCAACGGTATGTATACCTTAGGACATCCATTCAGCTACATGCTACTTTCTATCGGTATTGGTTTGCCAATAATAGGCAGTGCCACTCTGTGGACCGTATATAAAATCACCAAAGAGAACAATCTATGAGTCACGATATGGGTCAAGCCAAAACCTGTTTAGTCACAGGTGCAACGGGGTTTCTGGGTACCAATCTTGTTCATGAGTTAGTCAAACAAGGTTGGAAGGTTCGCGCGTCTGGTATGCATGGATCAGATACACAGTATATTGAAGACCTTCCCATTGAATTCGTGTTCGCAGATATTACCAAAGCAGATGAAGTTTCAAACCTGGTGAAAGACTGTGATGTGGTTTTTCACGTTGCAGGAGACACCTCGTTCTGGAAAAAGAACTTTACGCGTCAGCGTAAGATCAATATCGACGGCGCGGTTAATGTCGCCGAAGCCTGTCTCAAACATGGTATTAAACGACTCATACATACAAGTACGCTTGACGTACTCGGTTATAACCCCACGGGAGGCAGTCAAGATGAAACCACCGGCCACTACAATTTTGACAATATGGGATACAACTATGGCGACTCCAAACTGGAGGCAGAAGTACGCCTACGATCCTACAATTGTTCTGAGTTAGAAATTGTTTTTATCTACCCAGGGTTTATGATCGGCCCATATGATCATACGCTACAAATCGGACGCGTCTTTTTTGACCTAGCCAGTGGCAGCCTACCCGGCCTGTTACCCGGCGGTGGCTCGTATTGTCACGTCACAGAAGTAGCTAAAGCACACATTAGTGCGGCCCAAAAAGGGCGCGCTGGTGAAGGTTATTTGTGCGCCGGGATGCCCCATACCAATATTCCACACAAAGAAATGTTCCGACGAATGGCTCGAGAAATTGACGCCGTCCCGCCCAGGTTTACGATTCCAAGGTGGGCATTTATTGCCTACGGCTACGCCTGTGAATTTATCTCTGACTTTACCAATAAGGCACCAGATATGAACCCAGGCCAGGCCAGATATATGTCATCCCCTCAGTATGCCATTAGCGGTAAAGCAATTAACGAATTGGATTATCACGTGCCAAGCGTTGAAACCTGCATTCAAGATGCCGTTATGTGGTATCGCAATCATGGGTACGAAATTTAGATGAATAGTAATATCGCTGACTCTCATGAAAACAAACGCTCTGACTGGATGTTATATGGCTGCTATGGTTATTCTGGAGAGTTGATTCTTGAAGAAGCCATTAAGAAAGGACTTCGACCTATACTTGCAGGCCGTAATGACAAGAAAACGCGCCAACTTGCAGAAAAATACCATCTACCCTATCGCGCTTTCGACTTGTCTTGCGCCGAAACGATTGAGAGAAATATCTCAGATTGCTTCATGGTATTTAATGCAGCGGGGCCGTACTCATCGACCTGTATTCCATTACTAAAAGCATGCATCAAGCAAGGAGTGCATAATCTGTCACTTGCTGGAGAAATTCCAATTCTAGAGGAGCTCCACGGTTATGATAAAGAGGCTCAAGATAGCAATATTGTAATCGCTGTTGGTCTGGGTTTCGATGTTATGCCAACCGATGCATTGGCTGCCAGAGTTATTGAAGAAATGCCAGATGCCAGCCACCTAACAATTGGCTTAGACGGACCAAATGACATGTCGAGAGGCTCGATGAAGGAATTCTTTGAGCAAATTGGCGAGCAGCCCTTTTGGATAAGGTCAAACGGTAAACTTGTTGAATCAAAACCAAAAACCAAGCAACTCGACTTTGGCAATGGAAAAAAACTCGCTTCATCAATTGCATGGGGAGACACCGCCTCCGCTTATCACTCAACAGGAATTCCGAATATCGAAGTATATTCCGCCGTATCGTATTCCGACTGGCTGTTAATTAAATCGCTCAATGCCTTTAGTTTTTTGTTCAAGTCGAAAGGCGTACAAACATTGTTAAATAAATGTATCGATAAATTACTTTCTGGCCCGAATGAAAAGGAGCGTGAGCAACGAATCACCTACCTTTGTGCAGAAGCCAGCAACGTTAAAGGCGACAAAGTAAAAATCAATATGACCACGCCATCGAGCTATAAGATCACCTATCTAGGCGCAGTCCATGCAATTGAATACATGATACAAAAACCAGAAACAAAGGGCGGCTACTATACCCCTGCGCAACTGTTGAGTTATCAAGGCATCACTAAAATTGAGGGTGTATCGGAAATGACAGTAATCTCCAGTAAGCATGAGTAACAGCACACAATTACGAAATGTACGATAGAATCAATGCATAATTTTTTGAAAAACTGGGGTACAATTTCTACCCTTCATCGTCTAATTAGCTGTACAAATAAATGACAAAAATAAGAAGAGTGCCCACCCAGTCGCGAAGCCGAGAGAAGTACGACAAAATCATTCAGACAGCACGCGAGCTTATCGGCAATAAAGGCAACGACTCCGTGAGTATGCGTGAAATTTCAAAAGATTCTGGCGTTGCATTGGCCTCTATCTACCAGTACTTCCCCGATAAGAACGCCATATTACAGGCGATCATGGAAAGCTTATTCGAACAGGTAAGAACAACCATCATCGTTGCCTTAGATAACTGTAAAGACATATCAGAACTCATTGAGCGGGTCAGCCAAGGCGTTAATATCTATTATGCAATGTTCAAGAATGACCCTGTTTTAGCCATCCTGTGGGCAGGGCTTCAAGCCAACCCAAAGCTCATGGAACTCGATACACAAGACAGTATCAAAAATGCAGACATTGTATGCGAGAAAATCTGCTCAATTATCGGAAATGAAAATAAGACCGAAATTTCAGATGCCTCTTTATTGTTGATCAACATGATGGGGTCGACCATTCGGCTCGCACTAACCTTGCCAGATAAAGAAGGCGCGAGAATAATCGAAGAAGCCAAGAAGCTCATCGTCATGCGTATGCGTCCTTATGAATCATAACTCATCCAATACCTGCGAAGCCTGTCTATCGGGCTAATCTTACTAGACAATAATTTTGAAAATTTATGTGTAGCTTTATTAGAATGATGGCCTGAAGAACAGGTGCCTGAACGTGCTTTTCAGCTCTTGCATAAATGGCTAAGCTTGAGATTGTTAACTTAATATAATGGTGCCAAAGAAGCTGAGCCTTAGTGACGTAATACCAATGCAAATCGCTTTCATTGAAGCAGGCTGATTACCAATTTGAAACATCGTATTTTTCACTGTATTTCTGGGTAATTTGATCGTAAGGAAGTGTTCCAACCTAGCCATCAATCCGCTTGTCTGACAAATAACGCTACATACTCGCCACTTTAGACTACTGACACCGTAATTTCTAATTCCGCCCTTCAATGAAGCACGTCGGGGAAATCTTCCTTTAATGTTGCAACAACAGCACACAGGACGTGTGCCACATGTAAAGGTTGATAGAAAATTTGTACAAAACCTAAACAGAATGTCTGTTTTGTATCGGAATATCTTGCTCGATTTTTTCTCGATACTCTGTTGGACTATATCCGGTCCAGTTTCTAAACGCGTGACTAAATGCACTGTAGTCTCGATACCCAAGAAGTGAGTACAAATTAATCACCGAAAGACTTAGATCATTTAAGTACTCAAGCGCCATTGAAGAGCGAACATTGGCCAGTATCACCTTAAAAGAAAACCCATCAATTTTGAGTTTTCGACTCAGAGACCTGTCACTCATATTCATCGAACACGCAACCTTCGTAAGAGTTGCTTTTTGCAAAGGTAAATACTTTCTAATACGGCTTTCAACCGCCACGTCAATACGCACACCCTCTCTCATGCTTCGCTGCATCAACTCTGCTTTCTGCATCATAATGCGGTTCATTTCTGCATCTGTTTGAAACAACGGCGCATCAAGATGGTCAAGATCTAGAGTTATTCCGCAAACTGTTTCATTAAAGGAAGGTATGACATTGAATATGCGTTTATATTCATTGATATAGCTTGTTGAAGAGTGTGTAAAACTAGCGCCGACGAGTTTTGCATTTACTCGTGTAATCCACTTACCGTATACCCAGAAGATCGCCATAAACATATCATTGATTGGCCGCACCAATTCATAATCTGTGTCTGTAACCGTAAAAGTGGCACTAAAATGTTTATCTCCTTTAACCAATGCCAGTTCAGCGCAATCAGCAATCGCGCCACCGAACGTTTTTTGCAACCTCATCGCATGAGATACATTTGAACAGCTCATCATCGCGTAACCCAAGGCACTAAAAGACCAAGGTCTTACTTGTTCAGCTACATGTAAACCAATTGCCTCGTCACCGGTTTGCTTGATGATTAACTGAAATAGCTCAATTAGCTTTTCAGTTGAAACACAATGCATAACGTCACGTAAGCTAGCTTCACTCAAAGCAATGCACAATAACATGTCAGAACGGCTCGCCCCACGCCCTTCAGCAACATCAACAATGGTTTTAATTAAACTATGACAAACAGATCCACGTTTCATAACTTCTTACATGCGCTTGGTTAATTCCACAATTAGTATTTATACGTGCGTAATACACCCTTTCACTGTATACGGTACGCTTTAGGCACCGTTAACCTCTGCATGCCAACTATTTATACCTTTCGTGCCAATAAAAAATTATTGCGAACACGTCGAGCTATATGAAATATATCTATGAAAATATGAGTAAAAATTAGCAGCGATTTTTTCGATATTGTTCTGGAGACTGATCAAACCAACGACGAAATGCACGAGACAAGGTGCCAGGACGCGAAAATCCCAACGATATAGCGACATCCGTAATGGAAATATTGTCATTTGAAATCAATTTCTTTGCTTCTTCTTTTCTAACTTGATCAATCAATTGACTAAAACTAGAATTTTCCTCATCCAACCTACGCTGAAAAGTACGTACACTCATTCCAAATTCATCTGCAATATATTCGACCGTTAACCTTACACCGCTTAAATTTGCTCTAACAAACGCGTATGCACGGAGCATAAAATTGAGTTCTTTAAACTGCGCTACCTCCAAAAACCAGCTCTGTTCCGCATTGAGCCTAAGAAAATGGTTCGAATGTTTTGAGGTAGATAAAAAGGCATGTGTATCAAAATGAATCATGCACCGCTGACAACCCCAAACGATTGGCGCGCCAAAGTAACGTTCATAGGCTTCAGAACTGACTGGTTCAGAATGAATCATTTCGATTTTAGTGGCTACTCGATACCCTGGATGTATGAAACGGGAAGTACGCAATGCTGTTACAAGTATCGCACTGGCAAATGGGAACGATATATCAACCCCTTTACGAACATCAAAACCAAACGCGTTATGATCTCCACGCTCGACAAAGAAGTGCAAGACATTAGTAATACTAGGGTTATGTTTGACCACAATGTCGAAACCGTCCGCCAATGTATCTGAAGATAGAACGGCGAACGACAACGAACGAAAAACACTTGGCGTAACGCCTTTTCGAGAAATAATTCCCACAGAGTCGCCGTACAAGGCCTGTGCCGCATCAAAAATCGCATCTAAGGTAGCAAGAGAACAATAACCGCTTTTTAGTAGATCTGTGTCTATACCAGACTTAGAAACGATAGATGGGTAATCTAGTCCTTCCATCTGGAAACCATTCAAGAAAGCATTAACCCAGCTCACTAGCACATAAGGCTCTTCTTGAAGAATAGTCTTCACAACACTAACGTTTGACAAAAAGCATTCCTCTTGAAAAAGTGGTATCTCTCAGTTGTTTCGCAAACAATCACCCCGATAGCCCCCGCATTATTTTTTGATGAAATACGATTCAGGTATTTGTGCTAAACAGAAACTATCAAGCCAAACTAAAGGTCACCTGGGTACATGCTGTATTCGTTATTAGTTCGGTAATCGTATTTTGACTTATTTGCCTTTATTAGACTTATTAGGCTCATTTTCTATTATCAGGATTCTAGCGTTAGAAGCTCAACTCTGTGCGCCAAAACAAAATACATTTCGCGTCAGATGATGATCATTGTGTAAGGAATTTACTTAAAGTGAAGAATACTGCCTGTAGGCGAATGTATGAAGGTTAGTTCAATTGTTTACGGTAATGCTCAGGAGACTGATCGAACCAACGGCGAAATGCGCGTGAAAAGCTTCCGGCATCAGAAAACCCGAGTGCGAAAGCAATATCACTCAA
>ENA-OSET01003917-OSET01003917.1-sediment-metagenome-genome-assembly--contig:-NODE-3917-length-13414-cov-38.558221_pt1 | contig 13414 bp, 10 predicted proteins | sample MGYA00237882_ERZ534229 | MGnify/ENA primary metagenome ERZ534229 (study PRJEB26408, sample SAMN06266212) | sediment metagenome | isolation source: Hudson Canyon methane seep mesocosm | place...
GTTCTCTGCTTAGGTTGAACCTGCCAACCCGAAAACTCAGTACCATCGTACTCAATACCTAAAGCTACGCGCACTCACTGTCCTATATTTAGTTAAGATAAACTATCTAATAATGTTTGCGCACGAGATTGTTGCTCATCGTTGCCTTCTTTCAAGACTTCCTCAAGAATGCTTTTTGCTCCATCAGGATCACCCATGTCTATATAAGCGCTAGCGAGATCTAGTTTAGTTTCAGCTTCATCGATCTCATCGATGTCATCAATCTCAAACTCTACGATAGTAGAATTTCTTAATTCCTTAGTTGGCTCTTCTAACTCATCTTCAGCTAAAGCGGCTAACTCTTCCTGTACATCTACATCGTCAGCTTCAGCTACTGCCTCATCAAGTTCTAATGATTCAAACTCGATAGCAGTCTCATCTTCCTCATCAATATCTAAAGACAAATCAGCCACATCTAAACTTTCGTCAGTTTCTATATCAAGGCTCAGTGATGCATCAAATTCAATGCTCGCCTCTTCATCACTATCAGTTTCAGTATCCAAATCAAAACTGCTATCAAATGTCATTAACTCATCATCATTAGCTGTTTCAACTTCTATCTGTTCTTCAGATGTTGGATCTTCAGTTGTCGGCTCTTCAATTACTTGCTCTTGCAACGTTTGTTCTTCACTTACCGCTTCTGGGGTTTCAGTCTCAAAGTCGTCCAGATTAAACTCAAGATGTTCGTCTTCTGGTACAGCGTCATCCTGTTCTGCAAGGTCAATTTCCTCAGATGGTAGATCTGCTTCAGGACTTAAATCGATTTCTTCATCCAGATCTAATAGCTCTTCATCTGAAAATAATACATTCTCCGGTGCAAGCTCTCTGCCCCATTCTGCAATTTCTGCCCATTCTGCAGATGTCGTGTCAAAATCAGACCGCTTAACAAAGTTAACAAACTCATCAGCACTTTTTTGTTTATAAAGAACAAAACACATTTTTGAGGCAACTCGACGACTATCAGGTTCTAATGCACTTGCCTGTTCTAGCGAACTTTTTGCCTGTGTATAGTCGGCATAACCAACAAACATATCTGCTTGTTTAATAAGATCATCAGCTGTTTGTTCATCAACGACGTCCAGTTCTTGGTCAGGTTCGTCATCAAGATCGATCTGTTCTTCATCTACCGTAGTCTCAGGCGCAGCAACATCAACGGATGATGAACCATCATCAACATCATATTTTTCAATCGCTTCATCCCATGTAGCATTCGGTCTGTTGCGACGTCTAATCAATAACCAAATGGCTAATAAGATTAATAAACTCGCCAACATTGTTGTCATTTTATTTTCTGCAACATATGTTTTAACTTGAGTTATGACATCTTGAATTTCTGCTTCATCAACATTGAGTAGTTCTGATGCTGTTTTGACCACATCGTCTACTGTTGGCACAACAGACTCTTGGTCAACATCATCCGTAGTTATTTCTGGTGCAGCACTTTCAATGGCGGCTTGTTCAACATCAGCCTCATCCACCACATCAACATCTTGGACTTCATCTTGTTCGCTATTTAGTGAACTTAAATACTCTTCAATATTTTGTTCTGCGGTATTGTTATTATTTTCTGTCTCAGCATCAACGAGCAGTTCGTCTTCAACAGTTAACTCATCTTCAACACTCAGCGCTACGTCATCAGTATTTTGTTCCAACACTAATAAAGCTTCTTCTTCTATTTCTTGGGCATTGCCATCAACAGATTCAGATGTTTGTTCCTCCTGTAACATGCTCTGCAGGCGTGCTAAATCATCATCTTTTAATTCAAGAATGCGATGCATAAGTTCCATCTGATCTTCCATAGCTCGCATGCGTTCTTTAAAGTCTATGTTTTCTTGCGCTTGCGCTTCTATGGTTTCTTGAGTAAACGTTAGTTGCTCACTAAGCTCTGTCAGCTCATCATCACCTAGAGGCGACAGCAGTTCATCATTTAATGATTCTTCATCACTAGGCACAACCAACTTCAAACGTGAGGTAACTTCTTCAGTTTCTATCGTTGTCGAAACTGAATCATCAACATTTATAGTTTCTTGCTCACCGATAGCTTGAACTTCTGTATCAGTATCGTCCACGTTGATGATTTCTGCTGATACGGGTGCTGCCGGTTTTTTATTTCTATTTTTCCATTGCGTATTTTGCTCTGCAACAGTCGCTGTTGCAGCAGACTTACTCATCTGTTTAATGGTTTCAAATGATGGTATATCAAGCGTAACACCGGCTTTTAAACCATTGATATTATTTCGATTAAACGCATCTGGGTTTGCATTTAATAATGCCACCATCATCTGATTTACTGATAATGATTTTTCAGGGCGGGTTTCTAAGGCAACATCCCAAAGGGTATCTCTTCTTGTGATAGGGCCATAGCTATTTGAATTGTATGTAGCTTGGGTCGTTTGGCCATAGTCATACGTTGTAGTTTGTATTTTTTTAGGCGCTTTTTGTGTTGCTGTTTTTGTTTGTGGTGTGTTTTGTTTAGCGGGTTTTGCCAGAATGCGTTTCGGTGGGTCTAATAAAACGGTATATTCTCGAATCAATCGACCGTCACCTGTCGTAGCAATGACTAAAAAATCCAACAAGGGCTCTTTTACCGGTAGCTTTGAACTCACTGAAATATGAGTAACACCATTCTCTTGTACAACTTTAAACTCAAGCCCGGATAATACAAAATTTCGCTCTAGGCCTGCTTTTTCAAATTCTTTGTTAGATGCTAATTTAACTTCTAAGGTCTCAGCCTCTTCACCCTGCAATGCGGTGACCGCTATTTCAGCTTTAAATGGTTCATTTAAAGCTGAATGAAGATCGAGTTTCCCTAAACCAAAAGCATGGACAGCGGGAGTTAACAATCCTAATGCACTTGCTACTGCTAGACTCGCGAACGTTTTATTCCTCATGACTTGCCCTCCCTTAACTTACTTCTGTCTGACTATTACAGGTATTGTTCAACTAATACTTCAGCAATTTGCACGCTATTTAGCGCAGCTCCTTTACGTACATTATCTGCAACCACCCATAAATTCAAACCATTTTCATAAGAGATGTCTTCTCGAATGCGACCGACATAGACAGGATCAGTACCTGAAGCTTCAGATACTGCTGTTGGATAACCACCATCTTGATGTTCGTCGATGACAACTATGCCTGGTGATTCCGACAATAGCTGCTTTGCATCGGCAGCTGTCAGTTTAGCTTTAGTTTCAATATGAATCGCTTCTGAATGACCAAAAAATACGGGAACCCGTACCGCTGTAGGGTTAACTAAAATAGACTCATCACCCATGATCTTTTTAGTTTCCCAAACCATTTTCATTTCTTCTTTGGTATAACCGTTGTCTTCAAACACGTCTATTTGAGGCAATACATTAAATGCGATTTGTTTTGGATAAACGTTATTTTCCAAAGTCCGTCCATTTAATAAAGATGCAGTTTGTTTTGCTAGCTCATCCATCGCGGGCTTACCCGTGCCAGAAACCGCTTGATAGGTGCAAACATTAATACGCGTAATGCCGACTGCATCATAAATTGGTTTTAATGCGACCATCATTTGAATCGTTGAGCAGTTTGGATTAGCAATAATGCCACGATTTTTATAAGCTGCAATCGCATCTGGATTAACTTCAGGCACCACTAATGGAATATCATCATCGTAACGAAATTGTGAAGTATTATCGATCACAACACAGCCAGCTTCAGCAGCTATCGGTGCATATTCATTGGAAACACTTGCCCCAGGTGAAAACAAACCTATTTGTACTTTCGAAAAGTCAAACTTGGCTAGGTCTTCAACAATAAGTGTTTTATTACCAAAAGTGACCGTACTACCAGCTGAACGCTCACTGGCTAGTGCATATACTTTACCTACGGGAAACTTGCGTTCATGCAAGATATCCAACATTGTTTCACCCACTGCGCCAGTTGCACCAACAACAGCAACATCAATTTTTTTACTCACAATCTATCCAACTTTATATAAATGTATTGTTTAATTATAGCGCTGCAACAACGGCATCGCCCATTTCAGATGTACCAACTTTAGTCATGCCTTCTGAATAAATATCCGCTGTACGTATGCCTTGTTCTAATACTGTGCTCACGGCATTTTCAATGCGATCTGCCATTTCTGGTTTATCCAATGTATAACGCAGCATCATCGCGACAGATAAAATGGTTGCTAATGGATTAGCAATATTTTGACCCGCAATATCAGGTGCTGAACCATGAATGGGTTCATACATGCCTTTACCGTTTTCATCCAAAGAAGCAGATGGCAACATGCCAATTGAGCCCGTTAACATCGATGCACAGTCTGACAAAATATCACCAAACATATTGGTGGTGACCATAACATCAAATTGTTTTGGTGCTCTAACCAATTGCATCGCAGCATTATCAACATACATATGGCTCAATTCAACATCAGCATAATCTTTCGATAAACTGTCCATTGTTTCGCGCCATAACTCTGTGCATTCCAATACATTTGCTTTATCTACAGAACAAACACGCCCTTGGCGTTTCTGTGCAATATCAAACGCCACTTTCCCGATACGATTAACTTCGCTTTCTTTATAGACTAGCGTATTAAAGCCTTCTTTTTCGCCATTATCCAAGGTGCGTACACCTCGGGGTTGACCAAAATATATGCCGCCTGTTAATTCTCGAACAATCATTAAATCAAGGCCAGCAACCACCTCAGGTTTTAACGTTGAAGCATCAGCTAATTGTGGATATAAAATGGCTGGGCGTAAGTTGGCAAATAAATTTAAAGCAGAACGAATGCCGAGTAAACCTTTTTCAGGTCGCACACTGATATCTAAGCTTTCCCATTTATAACCACCAACAGCGCCTAACAAAATACCATCAGCTGCTTGAGATATTGTTAAGGTTTCATCAGGCAAGGGGCTACCAGTTTCATCATAAGCCGCGCCGCCGATTAGGCCGTATTGCAACTCAATATCAAGACCATCTTCTGTTAACTTATTAAGTATTTTCACTGCTTCGGCAACAATTTCTGGACCAATTCCGTCACCGGCTAATACTGCAATTTTTTTTGTCATTATGTGTTATTTCTTTATCAAAATTTTAAATCGTCACCGGTTTATGAAAATAACCACGGTGCTTGTTGTGTACGTTTTTCTTCATAAGCTTGAATATCGTCCTTATGCTGTAAGGTCAAAGCAATATCATCAAGCCCATTTAATAAACTATGTTTTTTAAATTCATCTATCTCAAATGCTATCGTCTCGCCATTAGCTAAGGTGATTTTTTGACTCGACAAATCAACGTTAAGTTGATATCCCGGTGAAGACTCAACGTCATTAAATAATCTATCAATATGCTCTTCGGCCAAACTGACGGCTAAAATACCATTTTTACTAGTGTTATTGAAGAAAATATCTGCAAAACTTGGTGCAATGACCACTCTAATGCCAAAATCTTCTAATGCCCATACAGCATGTTCACGGCTTGAACCACAACCAAAATTTTCTCGAGCCAATAAAATTGTTCCACCTTGATAACGATTTTGGTTTAATACAAATTCCGTATTAACCGGTCTATTTGAACAATCTTGCCCTGGCTCACCTTGATCAAGATAACGCCACTCATCAAATAAGTTTGGGCCGAAACCACTGCGTTGAATCGATTTAAGGAATTGTTTAGGAATAATGGCATCGGTATCCACATTCGGTCTATCCAATGGGATAACCACGCCTTTTTCCACGGTAAATGCTTGCATTACGTTTTCTTCTTTTTTACAAAAATTTGTTTATATATGATTGAATGTCAGGTAAAAACTGACCGGCACGGCATAACTAATCGTTGGTAGCTTGGCTAGTTCTCTTAACTTTTCAACACCAGCAAGCAATGCAAAATCACCAACATTTAATATAACCGGTTGCACACTGACAACAGATAATTTTGCACCAACTAAGCGACTAACCACAACATTCAGTGTTAAAGCTTGAGTTTCGCCATGTAAGTTGAGCATGGCATCAACCGTCATTTGTTTGCTTGATCCTTCAGCAAGGGCATCTAGATATTCCAAATCAATATTAGCGCTCACTGTTGCGGTAGAAAACTGCTTTATATCAAACAAATATGTTTTCATTCGCTCATCACGAACCGCAATATTAGTATCGACACTTGCCAGATCAATGTCTAAGGAGAATTGCCCCTGAGCATCAAGCGAACCTTTTAATTGTTTAAAGCTATGCGTTTCCGCTATATGTGTTTTTTTGATTGAAATAAATGTTAATTGCGAAGCCTCGGCATTAAGTTGCCATTCATTTGCCATTATCACTGTTGAAAACAATAATGCACTTACAAAAACCATCACTAATTGAATAACTTTAAAATATTTCATAACTCTCTCCCCATTACTCTTCAATAATGGTAATTTCACCATCAACAGACTCATGTTCGCTACTGATCTCATCAACTGATTTGGTTACTTCGTCTACAACTGGTGATTTTAATACAATGATCTCAACACGCCTATTACGTGCACGATCATCACTTGTATCGTTCGGTACTAACGGTCTGGTATAAGCATACCCCTCTAATACAAACCGTTTTGGTAACATTTTTTGTGCTCTCAATAATTCATGAATAACCGAAGTTGCTCTTGATGTCGATAGATCCCAATTTGAACGGTATCTTGTGGTATTAATCGGAACATCATCGGTATGGCCCGCCACAGCAATCTGACCATTCGTTTTTACTAATACATCATGAATTTTATTAAGAATAGGTATAAAGTCCTCATTAAGTCGCGAGTCACCAGACGGAAATGAACCTTTCTCTCGAATGCGAATTACAATGCGATTAAGTTGGCTTTCAACTTCAATTAATCCCGCTTCAATTTCCTTTTTTAGCGCTTTCTTAAAATTTTCAACATCCTCAGTAACTTCTTTCGCCTGTTGTTTAGCAATCTCTTGTGCATCCATATTCACTTCAAATGCATCACGAGGACTATCAATGGTATCTTGGCGCACCTCTTTTAATGGTGTCGGCCTAGGATCTCCTGGACTAAAATACTCGGCAATAATACTGGTGCCCTTAGGAATAGAATTTGCAGGTATTTCACGCTGCACACCAAATGCATTTTCGAGTGATTTAACCACCATTTTATATTTTAATGCATCTATCTGAGCAAACGATAATAACAATACAAAGAAACACATTAATAATGACATCAAGTCTGCAAACGTGCCCATGTACATCGGCAGGCCCTCTGGAGGACAATTGCAGTCTTGTTCTTGTTCTATTTCATCGCTCATCAATTATGCCATAATTTATAGCAAAACTACTCAGCTACAGCTTCAGTTTCCACTTCCGTTTCAGCAGCGGAATCACGACTAGATTTGGGTAAGAAATTATTCAATAACTCTTCCAAAACTTTAGGGTTTTGCCCATCCTGTATGCCCAAGATACTTTCAATGATGATGACTTTGTTCATTTGCTCTTCTTGACTGCGTAAAGCCAACTTATCACTCACCGGTAAGGCAAACATATTCGCTATCATCGCGCCATATAGGGTTGTCAATAAAGCAACAGCCATGGCAGGTCCAATCGATTTCGGATCGGACATGTTTGATAACATTTGTACTAGGCCCACTAAAGTACCAATCATGCCCATTGCAGGAGCAGCATCTCCCATCGATTTAAACAAAGCCTGACCAAGTCGATGTCGGCTAACGGTTTCATTCATTTCCGTTGTTAAGGCTTTTCTGACAATTGCGGGTTCATGACCGTCCACTAGCAAATTGACCCCTTTTGCTAATACTGGATTATTAATTTCTTGGTTTTCTAATGCAAGTAGTCCCTCTTTACGGGCAACAGCAGCCAATTCAACAACAAGTGTAATAAGTTCTTGAGGACTTTCGGCTTTATGCATAAATGCTTTCATAGCCATTTTAAATGAACCTATGAACTGGCTCATATTGAACCGCATCATGACAACTGCAATTGTTCCGCCGATTACAATTATCATTGAAGGTATATTGACAAAGACCAGTGCGCCAGAACCTAGGGCAATGGTACCAAGAACCAATAACCACGCGAGCACCACTCCGATTATTGTAGCTAAATCCACTAACTCTCTCCTCAGGTAAATACTTTAATAGAATTTACTATTTTCTTGAGCAAATGTAAGTAATTCTACCTAATGCTGACTAAAAAATCTGTAAATCATTTTTCAATCTTAATTTTTGTATGATTTTTATTCCTATACATCGTTATGGCAGGTATTAACAACACTAAAATAATGAGAAATACCATCGCTAACGGCCATAATATTGGAGCATTCCATTGTTGCTGTTGTTGTTGACGAAGTTCAACATCGAGACGTCGATATTTCAGAGTGTATTTCGCCATTAAGTTCGGTTTTATATTTTTGTTCCAAGCATGATAAAGATAAAATTGCTTTGGATGGAACCCCCATACCCATGGACTATCTTTATGCAAAACAGCCAACATTTGATCAATGATTTTTTGGCGCTCATCACTATTATCCATAGTGCGCATTTTTTCAAATAACTCATCAAAAATGATGTTTTGATAATTAGCCGCATTTTCACCTTGGGTGTTAACTTTGCCATTAGGGCCATACAATAAAAACAAGAAGTTTTCAGGATCCGGATAATCCGCATTCCAACCCCATTGGAAAATTTGTGCTTTGCCTTTTCTCATTTTTTCTTGAAAACGATTATAGTCCGTGTTCCTTACAACTAACTGTATATCTATTTTTTGGAATTGTTTACGTATCCAATCAAATCGTGTTTTAGCACTAGGGTCACTACCGGTAACATCTATATTCAATATTAACGGCTTTCCGGTATTTTTATCACGTCCACTAGGATAGCCCGCTTCGGTTAATAATTGTTTAGCATCATTGATTGATTTTCGTTTAGCTATATTGCTTTGCCACTCATAGACATAAGGGTTAATACCCTCTTCACCCTCGATATGACCAAACATTCCAGGTGGAATAGGACCTTGAGCTGGTGTGCCGCGCCCATTAGTAAAGATCGAAATATATTCTTCATAATCGACAGCAATAGAAATAGCTTGGCGTAATTTTTGAGCTTGTTCAGAATAACCACCAACCACCGAATCAAGCATATTAAACCCCATATAAAAGATAGATGTTTCGATTGCGGTTTTTAGTTCAATATTCTTTTCTATCATACCTTTACTAAGATTAAAATCACCGCCACCACCAACTTGTATAGCCTGATCAAAGCTATCTGAGTTAATGCCACTGACATCGTAATAGCCTTGCAAAAATTTATTCCACAATGGAATACTTTCTTTTTCTAAAGAAAATACAACTTTATCTATAAAAGGTATTTCTTTACCAGCATCATCAAGTAACCCCGATGCTTGATCACCTTTTTCACCTTTTGAGGGATACAGCTCACCATGAAAATTGGGGTTTTTTGTTAAAATCATGCGACGGTTAGGATTGTTTTCCGTCAAATAATATGGTCCGGTGCCTACTGGATACCAATCTAAAGAAATATTCTTTTTTTTCAGTCCTGCTTGCTGGTAAAACAGATCCGCTTCCCATGGCATAGGGGCAAAAAATGACATCGCCAACCAGTAGTTTAGTTGCGGATATTTTCCTTTGACTTTGATTTGGTAGCGATATTTATCAAGCAGCTTTACGCCACTAATATCAACTTTTCGCAAATCGATAGGCTGTGCTTTTTGTTTTTGCTGTTGTAACTGTTGCGAAAACTCCGTAAGGCCAACAATATGTTCTGCCATCAAACTTAAAATAGGTGAGTGTATATCAGGGTGGGCGAGCCTTTTTATCTGATAGACATAATCTGCCGCCACTAACTCTCTAGTATCTGTATTTTTAAAATCTGACAACGTTTTAATCGCCGTTAATTCATCATCATTTAGCTCATGATATTCAAATTCACCATCGGTTTTTCGAGAAAATGCAGGGTGAGGTTGATATTGAATGCCTGATTTAATTGATATTTCATAAATGCTATAGGCGATATCTTGTATTTTCACCTCACCATCTAAGCGTAGTCCTTCAGCATTGTAATAATTAACTGTCGGAAGACTATTTGCTGCGAGAGGTATCAGCGTGTAGGGACGTTTCAAATAATGATATTGCAAGGGAGGTTCATAAATTTGAGCAGTGAATTGCGCCTCGCTCGAACTATATGAGCGCGCAGGATCGAGATGTTTAGGTCTTATTGAAAACGAAGAATATAAAACTGATGCGTCTTCAAATTGTTCAGTATAGGGAGAATTGATTGAACTAAGATCACACGCTGTCAAACCGAGTAGTAATAGACAAGCTCCTATTAGATGACGCATAAATTTCCTGAATAATACTGAAGTGACTGCTGATTATAGCGACAAATTCAATACGATGCCTCTTTCAGTATTTCTCCAAATCAGGTACTTTACTGAGCTTATTTTGTTATTTTTAGGAGTCACTCATGGGATTTTTACAAGGCAAACGTGTCTTAATCGTTGGTGTTGCCAGTCCGCGGTCTATTGCCTCAGGTATTGCATTAGCAATGGCACGTGAAGGTGCTGAAATTGCATTTACCTATCAAACAGAAAAATTAAAATCACGTGTCGAAAAGATCGCCAATGAATGTGGTTCTGATCCTGCGTTAATTTTTCCTTGTGATGTGGCGAGTGATGAAGAAATAACAGCTGTGTTTGACCAGCTAGCTAAACACTGGGATGGATTAGATACCATTGTACACTCTGTCGGTTATGCCCCCCGTGAACAACTTCAAGGCAGTTATGTTGATGCTGTTACCCGTGAAGGTTTTGCTATCGCACATGATATTAGTGCATATAGTTTTGCAGCTTTGGCAAAAGCAGGTAAAAAAATGATGGCTGGTCGTAATGGTTCATTAATGACATTGAGCTATTTGGGCGCAGAACGCGCTATTGATAACTACAATGTTATGGGTGTAGCCAAAGCAAGTCTCGAAGCTAATGTCCGTTATATGGCGTACTCATTAGGCGAAGAAGGCATACGTGTTAATGCTGTCTCAGCGGGACCAATTAAAACTTTAGCCTCTGCCGGCATCGGTGACTTTGGCAAAATGCTGGCATACGGAGAACGTAATTCGCCATTACGTCGTAATGTCACCATTGATGAAGTCGGCAATGTTGCCGCCTTTATGTGTTCTGATCTCGCATCTGGAATTACCGGTGAAATCACCTATGTTGATGCGGGTTATAACATCGTTGGCATTGGTGATAAATAATAAACTACTCTTTTAAATTTCATGCATAAAAAAGGCGCTTAACGCGCCTTTTTTATTTTTATTTAATGAAGTTTTAATTAAGATTCTGCTTAAATATTTCAATATTAGCATCAGCTCTAAGACTACCAATAAAAGCTTGTAATTCACTATCCCCAGTAACTCTTGCTAACTGAGATCGCAAACCATCTTGCTCTTCTGGTGTGGCCTCATCTGGATTACCGTCCTGCACGGCTTCAACCTTGATCACGATGTAATTTCCGTTAGTCGCTGTAAACCCAGCATATTGTGCTTCACTAGCCGGTTTAGCTAAAGAAAAAGCACGCTTTAAAATTTGAGCACTCATTTCTTTATCAGTCCGACCATAGGTTTGGCTCGCAGACCAACTATTATCTGTAAATACAGATTCAGCTACCGCGCCTGATTTTAACTGCTGTAACTTACTTTCACCTTGTTCACGGGCTTCATTACTAGCTTGTTCAAATCGTAATGACTCTTTAATAGCCGGGGCCACAGATTCATAAGGCAAATGACTTGCAGGGATATGTTGTTTTTTATGAAGCACCACTAAATGTGATTTAGAAAGTTCAATAACCGCACTGTTTAAATCATTCACTAAAACATCTTCACTAAAAGCAACACTGACCACTTTTTTATTACTTAAAATGTCAGCACCACCATCACGTGTAAATGCATCGGTCGTTTTTATCTCTAACTCTAATGCCTCAGCAGAAACATCAAGATTTTCTGGTGTTTCATAACTCAAATCAGCAAGCTGTTCAGCCTTTTCATAAAATAACTCTTCAGCTTGTTGCGAGCGATACAAAGCTTCAACTTGGTCACGTGCATCAGAAAATGACTTCCCTTCTTCGGCCTGAGTAGCTGTTAACTTAATTAGATGGTAACCAAACTCCGTTTTAACGGGTTCGCTAATATCACCAATATTTTGTAACGCAAACGCAGATTTCTCAAACTCAGCATCCATTACACCTAATTGGAAAAATCCTAAGTCACCACCTTGTTTGGCAGAACCACTATCTTGTGATGCGGCTTCTGCAACAACCGCAAAGTCCTCACCGCTATCTAAACGTTGTTTGACTTCATTTATCGTTGTAAGGGCAGTATCATCAGCTCCCTCTATTAAGATATGGCTTACACGTCGTTGTTCAGGTCCAACAAATTGATCCTGATTGTCGGCATAGAAAGCGAGTAATGCTTCTTCATCTATTAAAATATCCGTTTTAAGCTGTTCAACCGTCAGTTCAATATAGTCAACAACCACACGTTCAGGCGCTAAATAATTATCTTGATGCTGTTCAAAGTATTGTTTTACATCCTCATCAGCAACTTCAACTGTATCAAGCTGATCCAAAGCGACAATTACACCATAAGCAATGTCTCGTGTTTGTTTTTCAAGCTGTAGAACACTGTCTAAATCAGCAGTCGTCAAACTTGATGTTTGTTGAATATTACTGATTAGCTCTTGATTTAACATATCGTTACGCAATTGAGATTCATAACGAGCAGGGCTTAGACCTACACGTGCTAATACCATACTGTAATATTCATTATCAAAACTCCCATCCCTCTGAAACGCAGGAGTGGATTGAATTGCTTTAGATAACGCGGCATCACTTATCGTTTGCCCTAATGAATAACTGGATGACAACAATAGTTTTTGTTCTATCAAGCCATTTAATACACTTTGCTTGATTTCAATGCCATCAAATAATTCAGGATCAAAATTTTCACCCATTCTTGATCGCATACGTTCACGATATTGTTGCATAGCTTGTTTAAATTCAGCTTGTGAAATAGTCTCATTGTTAACAGTTGCGACAGCCACTTCCGGTGGCCCACCTAAATAGGAATTAATTCCCCATAAAGCAAAAGGAATACTTATTAAACCAACAATGAACCAAGCTATCCAACCCTGAGCTCGTTCACGAATGAAATGCAACATAGAAGAGAACCTTCAAGAAATGTGTTGTTAAATTAAACGCCTAAAAATTAGGCAAAAAAAAGGCGCATAAAATGCGCCTTTTTCAGTGTTTTTGGCGGAGCGGACGGGACTCGAACCCGCGACCTCCGGCGTGACAGGCCAGCATTCTAACCAGCTGAACTAC
>ENA-OSET01003918-OSET01003918.1-sediment-metagenome-genome-assembly--contig:-NODE-3918-length-13414-cov-3.755492_pt1 | contig 13414 bp, 16 predicted proteins | sample MGYA00237882_ERZ534229 | MGnify/ENA primary metagenome ERZ534229 (study PRJEB26408, sample SAMN06266212) | sediment metagenome | isolation source: Hudson Canyon methane seep mesocosm | place...
TTCTACCCGGGCGCCAAGATCGGCGTGCTGGGCGCCAACGGGTCGGGCAAGTCGTCGCTGCTGCGGATCATGGCCGGGGTGGACGATGGATTCACCGGCGATGCCCGACTCACGGATGGCTTCACCGTCGGGCTCCTTGAACAGGAGCCCACCCTGGATGCCACGACCGACGTGCAGGGCAACGTCATGGCCGGGGTGGGCGCCGTCGCCGGACTGCTGTCGCGCTACGAAGAGGTCCTGGCCGGCTGGAGCGACCCGGAGGCCGACTACGAGAAGCTGGGATCCGACCAGGCGGAGCTGGAGAAGAAGATCGAGGCGGCCGGCGCCTGGGACCTGCAGCGCACCATCGAGATAGCAATGGAGGCCCTCCGGCTGCCTCCCGGCGACGCCGACGTCTCGATCCTCTCCGGTGGCGAACGCAGGCGGATCGCCCTCTGTCGGCTGCTGCTGTCACGTCCCGACCTCCTACTCCTGGACGAGCCCACCAACCACCTGGACGCCGAGTCGGTCGCCTGGCTGGAACGCACCCTGCGCGACTACCACGGCACCGTGGTGGCCATCACCCATGATCGCTACTTCCTGGACAACGTGGCCGGCTGGATCCTGGAGTTGGACAGGGGCCGGGGCATCCCGTACGAGGGCAACTACTCGGGATGGCTGGAGCAGAAGCAGGCACGCCTCGTCGCCGAGGACAGGACCGACTCGGCACGGCAGCGCACGATCCAACGTGAGCTGGACTGGGTACGGATGGCACCCAGGGCACGCCAGTCCAAGGGCAGGGCCCGCCTGAACGCCTACGACCAACTTGTGGCCGAGGCGGCCGACACGGAACGTCGGGCGAAGGAACTCCAGATCGACATTCCGGCCAACCAGCGCCTCGGCGACCAGGTGATCGAGGTCGACCACCTGTCCAAGGGCTTCGGCGACCGGCTCCTCATAGACGACCTCTCGTTCTCCCTCCCCCCGGCCGGCATCGTCGGCGTGATCGGCGGCAACGGCGCCGGCAAGACCACCCTCTTCCGGATGATCATGGCTGCCGCCGACGACTCGGCCGAGGGCGACACGGCACCAGATTCCGGTGAGGTCCGGATCGGCCACACCGTCGAGCTGGGGTACGTGGACCAGTCCAGGGACAGCCTCGACCCGGACCGCACCGTCTGCCAGGAGATCACCGACGACCGGGAGTTCATAGAGGTGGGCCGCCGGGAGGTCAACGGCAGGGCCTACGTGGCATCGTTCAACTTCAAGGGTTCCGACCAGCAGAAGCGGGTCGGAGACCTGTCGGGCGGCGAGCGCAACCGGGTCCACCTGGCCAAGGTTCTGAGCAGCGGCGCAAACGTCCTGCTTCTGGACGAACCCACCAACGACCTAGACATCGACACCCTTAGGGCCTTGGAGTCGGGCCTGGACGCCTATGCGGGCTGTGCAGTAATCATCAGTCACGACCGGTGGTTCCTAGACAGGGTGGCCACCCACGTCTTGGCCTTCGAGGGCGGCTCCCAGGTCCGCTGGTTCGAGGGCAACTTCACCGAGTACGAGGCGTACCGGAAGAAGGAGTTGGGCATGGACGACCAGCCCCACCGCATGAAGTACAAGCCCCTGGTCCGATGAGCGCCTCCGACGCCCGTACCCGCCTGCTGGCCCCCGGAACCGTCCGTGGTCTGGCGCTACTGCTCTGCGCCACCGGCATCGTCGGCATGATCGTCACCTCGATAGCCGACAGGGTGGACGCCGCCATCGCCTTCGGTTTCCTGGGCGCCACCGGTGCGCTCGCCCTGCTGCTGGTCGGCGTGCTGGTCCCTGCCGTGGAGGCCGCTTCGGCGTGGGACGAGGAGCAGGCTGCCGCGGTGGAGGACGCTATTCGACGCCTGGTGGCCGCCGGGGCCGACGAGGACGACATCCGGGCCACGGTTCGAGCCGCCATCCAGCTGGGCCGACGCTCGGCCGGCGACTGAGCCCGTCTGGACATGGCCACACCCGACGACCATGCCCTGGCCGCGGACCTGGCCACCCGGGCCGGCGTGCTCCTGCTCGCCATCCGGGACCGGCTGGCGGCGGACGGAGCGCCGGCGGCGCTGCTGAAGCACGAGGGCGACCAGCGCTCCCACGAGTTCCTGATGGCCGCCCTGGCCGAGCACCGCCCTGCCGATGCCGTCCTGTCCGAGGAGGGAACGGCGCACGCCGTACATCCCGATCGGGCTGGTGCCGACCGGACATGGATCATCGACCCAGTGGACGGCACCCGGGAGTACAGCGAACCACCGAGGCCCGACTGGGCGGTCCACGTGGCCCTGGTCGAGGCGGGTCGCCCGACTGCCGGAGCCGTGGCGCTGCCGGCCCTGGGCCTCACGCTCTCCACCGCCGACCCGACCGTGGGTGCGGGACTGCCACCCATCGGCACCAGTCCCAGGATGGTGGTCAGCAGATCGCGACCGCCGGCCGAGGCACTCGCCGCCTGCAAAGCCCTTGGTGGCGAGCTGGTCGAGATGGGTTCGGCGGGCGCCAAGGCTATGGCCGTGGTGCGAGGCAAGGTGGACGCATACGTGCACTCGGGTGGACAGTACGAGTGGGACAGCTGTGCCCCGGTGGCCGTGGCCGAGGCAGCCGGCCTGCACACCTCGCGAATCGACGGGTCACCGCTCGCCTACAACCGTCCGGATCCGTACCTTCCGGACTTGGTCATCTGCAGGTCCGAGCTGGCCGACGCCGTCCTGTCGGCCCTGGCGGGCTGAGCCCGTGCGCCTGGTCATCGCCCGCTGCACCGTGGACTACGACGGACGCCTGACCGCCCACCTGCCCGAGGCCGTCCGCCTCCTCATGGTCAAGGGCGACGGATGCGTGGCGATCCATGCGGACGGCGGGGCCTACAAGCCCCTTAACTGGATGACGTCACCGAACACGCTGGCCATCGACGGGGACCCGGACGACGAGGACGGGGCCGAGGCCGTCTGGACGGTCCGGAACCCTGCGGGCGAGGTACTCACCATCACCCTGCACGAGGTCCTGTCAGACGTTTCCCACGAGATGGGAGTGGACCCGGGCCTCCAGAAGGACGGGGTGGAAGCCCACCTCCAGGCGCTCCTGGCCGCAGATCCGACCTCCATGGGCGACGGGCTGCGCCTCGTTCGCCGCGAGTACCCCACCGACATCGGTCCGGTGGACCTCCTCTGCCGGGACGCCGACGGCGTGGCGGTGGCGGTCGAGGTGAAGCGGCGTGGGGAGATCGACGGCGTGGAGCAGCTCACCCGCTACCTGGACTTCCTGAACCGGGACCCGATGCTGCGACCGGTCCGCGGGGTCTTCGTGGCACAGGAGATCAAACCACAGGCCCGGGTGCTGGCCGAGGACCGGGGTATCGGTTGTGTGGTCGTCGACTATGACGAACTGCGTGGAATCAGGTCCAACGAGCTGAAGCTCTTCTGAGGCATGGGAACGACTGCGTGAGGGTGGACCTGGCGATCGTGGGTGGTGGTCCCGCCGGATCAGCCGCGGCCATAACCGCCGCCAGGGCAGGAATGTCGGTACTCCTCGTCGACAAGGCCACCTTCCCCAGGGACAAGTGCTGCGGCGACGGCCTCACAGCCGAGGCCCTCCGGCTGGGAGAGGGCCTCGGCCTGGACCCGTCGCCCATCGAGGGCTGGCAGGAGGTGGAGGACCTTGTCATCCACCCGCCCGGAGGGCGATCCACCCGGTACCCGCTCCCGCGTGGCGACGGCCTCTACGCGGCGGTGGTGCCACGAATGCAGTACGACGCAGCGCTCCTGAACCTGGCCCGTTCGGCCGGCGCCGAAGTCCGGGACGGCCACGGCCTGACGGGAATCACCGTGGAGGGCGATGCGGCGACACTCGACGTCGAGGGCCTCGGCGTCGTCCGGGCCTCGACGGTGGTGGCCGCAGACGGCATGTGGTCCCCGACCCGCAAGCTGCTGGGCCTGGCTTCTAGCGGCTACCGCGGTGAGTGGCAGGCCTTCCGGCAGTATGTGGCTGACGTCGGACCGGCGGCCGCCGACCTGCACGTCTGGTTCGAGCCGGACCTGTTGCCGGGCTACGCGTGGTCGTTCCCCCTACCGGATGGTCGGGCCAACGTCGGCTTCGGCGTGCTGCGGGGAGGTCGCGTGGCCGTAGGCGACACCGGGCGGATCTGGGACGGCCTCATGGAACGACCGGCCATCCGGGCGGTCCTGGGCGACACCGCCCGCACGGATGGGCGACGGTCCGCATGGCCTATCCCGGCCCGGGTGGACGCCGCCGTGCTGGACCACGGACCGGTCCTGTTCGTCGGGGACGCCGCATCGGCAACCGATGCCCTGACCGGCGAGGGAATCGGACAGGCCCTGCAGACCGGGATCCTCGCGGCTGAGGCAGCCCTGTCCGGTGGAACGGCCGTTGAGGTGGCGACCCTCTACAGGCGGACGGTTCGACAGGAGCTGCTCGCCGACCACCGGATGTCGGTCGCACTCCAGGGAATGCTCGCCCGGCCTACCGGCGCCCGGATGGCCCTGTGGGTGACCGGCCTGGCGCCATGGACCCGTCGCAACTTCGCCCGCTGGCTGTTCGAGGACTATCCCCGGGCCCTGCTGGCCACGCCGCGGCGCTGGAGACGGGGTTCGCTTTCGGCACCAGGCGCCTACGCCAGCAGAGACTGAACCCCTCCTCACGAGCCCTGGCACCCACCGAATCGGGACCCGGACCGACCTCCCCTAGGCTGGATCCGTGGCCACCACGGAGATGTCGGCTCCAGAACCCACCGACGAGCCGGCCGATCCCTTCTCCTTGGGACCCGATCCCGAAGCATCGGACATGCCCGAGGACGCAACGGCGACAGATGACGAGACCCCGCACCCGCTGGGTCCGATCGGCGCCTCGCTGGACGAGGTCGTCGACAGGGCATGGGATCGCCTGCGCGGCAACCCGGCGTTGGACCGCCTCTTCTACACGGCCAGCGAGCTGGGCGACTTCAGCCTCATCTGGCACCTGCTGGGTACGGCACGCGGCGTCACGCTGCGAGGCGGCACACGCGAGGCGGCCCGTCTGGCATTGGCTCTGGGCGCTGAGTCAGCGCTGGTCAACGGCATGGTGAAGTCGGCCTTCAAGCGGGAGCGACCGATCCAGTCCGAGGAACGGCCCCACAACCTCCGCCAGCCGCTCACAAGCAGCTTCCCGTCGGGACACGCTTCGGCGGCCTTCCTGGCCGCCACCCTGCTGTCCGAACGATCGAAGGTGAAGCCGCTCTGGTTCGGGCTGGCGACGATCGTCGCCACATCGCGGATCCACGTCCGTATCCACCACGCCAGCGACGTGGTGTTAGGCGCCGGGATCGGCCTGACGTTGGGGCGCCTGGTCCGCAGGGTCGTGCCGCTGCGCTGACCCACCAGCCGGTGGGCCGCCCGGTCAATTGGAGGGTGCTGCCTCGAGATCGGCTTCGCTGGTGACGAGAAGCAGGCGGAGGTCCAGCAGGAGGTCTGCCACCTCGGATGCAGCGATCAGTTCGCGGCTCTGGGTTGTTCCCAGGCCACGGTCGATGATGGCTCGGATCTCGTTGATCTTCGTGGTGTCGAGTATCTCTGTCACGGCCTCATCCTCTCGTCTCTTGTCGATGACTCCACCCTAGACGGAGATGAAGGTGACGAATGTCATCGATATCGAATTGCACGCCATGCCTCCTGTCGTACCCTCCCGGCGTGACATCCACGGCGGGAGCCCACGATATCGGCACTGGCCGACCGACTACCGACCTGCCGCTCCTACTCGCCGACCTGCACCTCGCCCTCCTCCCAGGAGACAAGGTCCACATCCGACTGGACCCGGTTCCGGACGTGGGTTGGACGCTGCAGCGCGCCGACGACCTCCTGGTCGGGGCCGGGTTCGTGCCCGACACCATCAACTGGTGTGACACCGGACGGGTCGAGGTGGCGGCAACCCGGATCCGGAGCCTTCCCGACACGGTGGCACCGGGCCTACGCCTGCTGGTCGTCGGGTTGAACCCCAGCCCCTCCTCGGCCGACACGGCCGTCGGCTACCACCGGGGCGGGAACAGGTTCTGGCCTGCCGTGCTGGAGGCCGGACTAGCCAGCGTCGACCGGGAGCCTCGTCACGCCCTCCACGACCACGGCCTCGGCATGACCGACCTGGTTCGCCGTACCACCTCGCGGGCCGCCGAGGTGGCTCCCGCCGAGTACCGGAGGGGCGCCGAACGCGTCGAGCGCCTGGTGGCGTGGCTCCACCCGCGGGCCGTGTGCTTCATCGGCCTGGGGGGATGGCGGACCGTCGTTGATCGTCACGCCGTCGCCGGCGAACAGGAGCGGAGCTTCGGGGGTCGCCCTGTCTACCTGATGCCCCACACCAGTGGCCTAAACGCCCACAGCCGGCTCGCCGACCTGGTGGAGCACATGCGCGGAGCGGGTCGCATGGCCGACCGGGCCTGAACCACCAACCGGCCCACCGGCCGTCTGGCCGGAACCGGGTCGTCTACCGGTCAGGAGCGTGGGGCCAGGTCCCGAACGGCCTCGGCGGCGTCCACACCGGCCAGCGGCACGATGGCGAGCACCGGCGTGGTGATGCCGGCGGCCACGTACCTAGCGATTGTCGCCCGACACTCCTCCGGGGTGCCGTGGACGAGCAGATCGTCGACAACCGAGTCGGGCATGGCGTCGAGCGAACCGGGCCGGTCACCGGCGTCCCAACGCTCCCAGTGCCCACCGAGTACGTCGGTCCGACCCAGCCACTCGTGGAACGCCCGGTAGACCGGGACGTTCAAGTATGCGGCCACCAGGCGCTTCGCCTCGGCCAGCACCCTCTCCCGGTCATCGGACGGGCAGACGAAGATCCTGGCGACCACCTCGGGGGCCGGGCGTCCGGCGGTCGCCGCCGCCTCCCGCACGATCGCAGTGACCCGTTCGGCGTCCGTGGGCGACAACCAGTTGACCACCGCCCCGTCGGCTTCCCGGCCGGCCAGGCGCAGCATTCCCTCCCGAAGGGCGGCCACCACGATCGGTGGCTGCTGCTCCGGAGGATCGCCCAGTCGGAATCCCCGGATCTCGAAGCTCTCGAAGTCCTCGGTGACCTTCTCACCCGTGAATGCCGCCCGCAGGAACCGCACCGTGTCGCGTACGCGCCGGTAGGGCTCCTCGAACGGGATCGCGTTCCAACGCTCGACGATCACGTTCGAGGACGAGCCGATGCCCAGCACGAATCGCCCGGGGGCCGCCGAGGCGAGCGCCGCTGCGCTCTGTGCGAGCAGGGCGGGCCCACGGGTGAAGACGGGCAGGATCGCCGTTCCCAACCGAAGTTCCGGCGCCCAGACCGACGCAAGGGACAGGGGCGTGAGGCCGTCGTGCCCATCGGCCTCAGCGGTCCAGGCGTCCGTGTAGCCGAGTTTCAACAACTCACGGAACCGGTCAGCCTGTTCGTGGAGCGGTCCGACGAACGGAACGGTCATCCCGTAGCGGGTCTCTGCAACGGTCACCGTGGCTCCATTCGTCTGGGGTTGCGGAACTGGCATGTCTGGCTGGCCGTAGCCAGGAGGTGGCCATCCTCCGACCAGAGGTGGACTGTGCCGTGTGCGTAGCCGTGCACGAGGCTTCCGACACGGACGTCGACCAGGATCCATTCGGTATCCACCGGGTCGACCACCCGCAGCGTGTTGTCGAGGCTCTGCCCGCCACCCAGTCCGCCGCCCACGGCGTCCCGGCCGCCCCACGGCACGTAGTCGCCGAGCACAGCCAGGAAGGCGGGATCCACCACCAGGTGGTCCGGCACCCTCACCCACATAGCCACACGGCCGTCGTCCATTGCCGGGTCCTGGGCCTCGATGCGGCCACGCACCAGGCGACGTTCCAGGTTGGCCGACACGGAACGGGAGGAACTACGGCTGGGAAACGGCGGACAGTCGAGGGGCGGTCGGGCCTCCGGCGGCGATACCCATACTCCTGACCGGTGGACGTCACGTCGGCCGAGGGTGGCGAACACGGCAATGACCTCCCGGCCGTCGACGTGCCCACGGGCGCGCGCCTGGGTGGTGGCTCGCCCCTCGGCCATCAGCTCGACCTCGACCTCGAGCGTCTCTCCGGGCGAGGCGTGCGAGATGAACTGGCCCGTGGCCCAGACGAGGGGCCTGTCGGCGTCGGCCTCCAGCGCCCTCACCGCCGCACCGAGGCCCGTTCCCCCGAACAGGCGTCCGGCTCCGGAGCACTCGTCCTCGGTGATCGGCAGATACCACGTACGGGACTGCCCGCCGCGCCGTAGTTCCTCGCTGAGATAGGAGCGGCGGAGCATCCGTGGATGATGCCGCCGGGACGCCACAGGTCCACCATCCGGGCGGACCTGCAGCCGCTGTCACACCCCATCGTCAAGATGGTCACATGGAAACAAGACTCCCCTTCCCCGTTCATCAACCCGGTCGTCGACCAGGTCGACGATCCACCCGACGGCTCCCGGCCGGGCAGGCCTCCCGCCGCTCCTACCGTCGCCCGCCCCGTCAGCTGGACGCCCGGACCCGGGAGATCGGCCTGGCCGGCGTTGCCAGTGCCCGCCTGGTGCTGGCCGCCTGCCGAACCGACACCGGAGGCCTACCCGGTTGGACTGACCGGGATCCGACCGGCAGCGACGAACCGACCGGCAACGACGAACCGACCGGCAACGACGATCCTGCAGGTGCGGCGCCAGTACGCGGCGCGAATCGGGCCCTTCCCGAGGCAGCCTGACCAGACGGTGACCGGATACCTGAGAGCAGTGGAGTCGCGACCGCCGACGGCAGGCCTCCTCATCGCCTACACAACCACCGGACTGCCTGCGAGTGGCCTCGGCACGGTTGTCGGCGTAGTGGACGGCGACACCCTGGTGATCGACCTGGATGACGGAATGCGACACGAACTGAACGCCACCTAGGCACAGGCGCGTGCGGCCGGGCCGGGGCTGTGGTCTGCCTGCGGGCGCCCCACGAGCAGCTCGGCGGTTAGGGCCCGTGCGAACCTTGTCGTGGATGGTCGCCTCGGGAGGGCCCGACGAGTCGCCCGGTGGACAGGGGACCAGCCGCAACGACCGACCGATGAGGTCTTCCGATGACCCCGGAAGAACCGACGTGTACCGTTCATGCCGTGACCAGCGTGGGCGAACGACTCGGCCGGAATCCCGGAGACCGACTCCTCATCCTCACCGCCGACCTGCTGGGGATGTGCCACGCCTCCAACGTCGGCGTCTACGACTGCCTCAGGAGCGGGCTGGCCACCGGCGCCGGCCTAATGGTCCCGGGGCCCTGGGCCCGGGACGCCGCCTCCCACTACCGGGGGGAGCCGGTTGGCGTACACCTCACGTTGAACGCCGAACTGGACTGCTACCGCTGGCGGGCCATCACGCAGGCGCCGAGCCTGCACGATGGGGACGGCGGTTTCCCGCGCACCGTCGACGACCTTTGGAACCACGCAGATCTGGACGAGACCCGTCGCGAGTGCCGGGCCCAGTTGGAGCGGGCCGTCCTGTGGGGCTTCGACGTCAGCCACCTGAGCACCCATCTCGGCGCACTCCAGAACCGACCGGAGTTCTTCGACGTCTACCTTGAGCTTGCCCTCGACTTCGGCCTTCCCATCCGCTTGGAGGGCGACACCGCGGAGTCCTCGGCGGGGTTCCCGTTCCGGGCGCTGGCCGCCGAAGAGGGCGTCCTGACCGTGGACCACCATCGGATGCGACGACTGGCGGACCCGGCGGCCCTGGAGCGCGAGGCAATGGACCTCCAGCCGGGCGTCACCGAGATCGTGATCGAGCCGGCCGCCGACACGCCCGAACTCCGCGCGATCTGCGACGAGTGGGGCCGACGGGTGGACCACAGGGACCTGGCCTGCGGCAACAGTGAACTCCGCGCCGACCTGGACCGTGGACAGGTCACCCTGGTGAGTTGGAGGGACCTCCGAGAGATCCAACGGGCCGGCTGAACCCGACTCAGAATTCGCTTTTGGACGCCAGGTCCCGAAGCACCTCGGTCCACTCCCCGCTACCGAATACCGGCCGCAGGTCGAACACGTAGCGGGCGTAGTCGCCCTCCACCTTGCACCGACCGGTCATGTAGGCCACGTCGGGATTCAGGTCGCCGCTGAACTGGGCCACGGCATCGGCGTACTTCCAGGTCACGGTGGCCTCGGCCTCGCCATCCCGGCCGGGGAGCAGCTCGGCGACACGACCGTCGACGATCACCAGCCGGAACTGGACCTTTCCGTGCGGGGTGGAGGTCACCACGAACCTCACCACGCCGTCCACTCCCGACCGACCGGGCAGTGCGGCACCGGCCTCACCCAGAGCCTCCAGCCACTCATCCGAGAGGAACGACAGGTCGTCCATCAGTCGGCGACCGTGGTGGCTCCACGCAACCCGGCGAACAGGTCGTCCTCCAGATCCCCTTCGGCGGGACTACCGACGTGGCTGAACTCCAGGCGGTAGTCGTCGAACGGGTAGATGGTCCTGGCCACGTCGTCCGGGAGGCCGAACCAGAACGGCGATGCCGGGTCTATCTGCGTGGCATGGGCCCGCAGCGCCTGAATCCCCACGTCCCAGTGCTCGGCGACCGGCACCTTCGTGGTCAGTAGGTGGTCACGGGAAGGTCGCTCGAACCACCAGTCGTCGTACGGCGAGTCGATCCCGAGCTCCAGGAACTTGGCGTGCCGGCCGGCGATCCGGGCCCGCGACCACATCGTGTAGTACAGCTTGGATGGCTGCCAGGCCGGACCCGCATCCGGGTACCGATCGGGATCTCCTGCGGCATGGAAGGCCGGCACCGTCATGTCGTGCACCTGCACGTGGTCGGGATGGTCGTACTCGCCCCGGGCGTCCGGGTAGGTGACGATGACCTGGGGTCGGACCCGCCGGATGATCGCCACCAGGCGACCGATTGCCTCGTCCGGGTCGGCATTGGCGAACGCCCCCTGGTGGGTGTTGGCTTCCGAGTCCTTCATTCCGGAGTCCCTGTAGCCGAGCATCACGACCTCGTCGTATCCGATGATCGCCGCTGCCTGGGCCAACTCGGACTCCCGGACCGCAGCCAGGTCGCCACGGACGTCGGGCCGGTCCATCTCCGGGTTCAGGATGTCGCCCGCTTCGCCGCCGGTGCAGCACACCAGCACACAGTGCACTCCCTGGGCGTTCAGGCAGGCGACCGTCGCCGCTCCCTTCGAGGCCTCGTCGTCCGGGTGGGCGTGGACCGTCAGCAGGCGCAGTGGGGCATCAGGGGAAACTGCTGGCACGATCCGAAACCGTATCCGCATAGCCGGTGGCACCACGTCCGACGCGGACACCATTACCGACCTCCGTAGTACATTGCCGATACTGGACGGCGAGCCTCCCGGAAGTGCCGTTCCGACGAGAACCGAGGAGCACGAGCATGGATCCCGAAGTCTGGCGCTGGATCTGGCTGGTCGCCGCTGCCACTTTCGTGGTGGGCGAGATCGCCATGACCGGCGCCTTCTTCCTCCTGCCGTTCGGGGTCGGAGCCACAGCCGCCACAGCCGTCGCCTTCACCGGCACCGATCCTGTCTGGCAGTGGCTGGCCTTCGTGCTGGTATCCGTCGCCTCGTTCGGCGCCATGCGACCCATGGCCAGGCGGATGGAACGCGGCGGCAACCCGATCGGCGTAGGTGCCGGACGCCTCGTCGGCGAGACCGGCGTCGTGGTCACGGACCTCTCCCCGGACCCGGAACGGATGGGAACTGTCCGCATCGGCCGCGAGGAATGGCACGCCGAAACCTCCGAAGGCGACCACCTACCCGCCGGAACCCCCGTCCGGGTGGTCCTGATCGAGGGCACCCGGGCCGTGGTCCAGCGCACGGACTGAGCACCCGACGAGATGATCGAACCAACCACCACCAACCAACCACCTGAGGAGTCCGGTCCATGGCAGCAGTGATAGTCCTCATCGTCATCGCCTTCGTCTTGTTCGTGTTCGCCGCGGCAGGCATCAAGATCGTCCGGCCGTACCAGCAGGGCATCGTCGAACAGTTGGGTCGCTACAAGGCCACCGTCGAGCCGGGCCTGAAGCTGATCATCCCGTTCATTCAGTCCCTGACCCGGGTGGACATGCGGGAGCAGGTAATCGACGTGCCTCCACAGGAAGTCATCACCAAGGACAACGTGACGGTCACCGTGGACGCCGTCATCTACTTCGAGCCCACCGACGCCCAGCGACTCATCTACAACGTGGCCAACTTCATCCTGGCTGTCACCAAGTTGGCCCAGACCAACCTCCGAAACGTGATCGGCGACATGTCGCTGGACAATGCCCTGACGTCCCGGGACAACGTCAACGTGGCCCTTCGGGAGGTACTCGACGACGCTACCGACAAGTGGGGCGTCCGGGTAGTCCGCGTGGAGATCCAGCGGATCGACCCACCGACCGACGTGATGCACGCCATGCACGAGCAGATGAAGGCCGAGCGGAACCGTCGGGCCGTCGTTCTGGAGGCCGACGGCGGCCGGGAGGCGGCCATCACCCGGGCCGAGGGCGACAAGCAAGCAGTCATCCTGGCCTCCGAGGCCGTCCGGCAGCAGGCCATCCTGGAGGCCGAGGGCGAGGCCGAGGCCATCCGGGCCGTGGCCGACGCTGAGCGGTACCGCCAGTTGACGGTGGCCGAGGGCGAGGCCGCTGCCGTACGCAGCGTCTACGGCGCCATCCACGACGGCGACCCGACGCCCGACCTGCTGGCCGTCAAGTACCTAGAAGCGCTGGGAACGGTGGCCGACGGACGGGCCACCAAGATCTTCCTGCCCGCCGACATGAGCGCCACTCTCGGCTCGCTGGGCGCCATCGCCGAACTGTTCACCGGCGACGAACCGGAGGACGACCGTCTAGAGACGTCGGCCCGGGACGTGGCTCCCGCCGAGCCCGAAGACCCGGCCGGCTGACGACCCGAGCACCCAAGGTGGACCGGCCGGAGGCCGGTCAGCCAGCAGGAACCAGTTCGTCCCCGCCCTCATCGTCTTCCACCAGTTCCCAACCGCACATAGCGGCCAGGAGTGCCTGGCCCTCCTCGGGACCGCTGGCGATGATCTCGTCGCCGGCAGCCAGGCACACCGGCCCCCGTGGCCGGTAGACGTACCCGCCACCGCGGCGGATGGCCAAAACCGTGAAGCCAGGCTCGATGTTTAACTTGAGGTCCTTGAGCGTCGAGTTGTCGAGGGTCGAGTCGGAGGCCACCGGGAATCGCACCACCACCTCGTCGGCCTCTGCGAGGGCGATACCCAGGATGGGGTGGAGTTCCTCGTCCTCCTCAACCAGCCAAACCATGGCCTTAGCCTGGTCACCCAGGTCCTCGGCCGCCTCGGCCAGGTGGAGCAAGCCTCGCAGCGCCGTGGGGTCCAAACCATCGGCTGCCGCGCGCAGCACCCACAGTTCGAGCTGTTCCTTCATCTCGTCTAACCGCTCCTCTAGGTGTCG
>ENA-OSET01003921-OSET01003921.1-sediment-metagenome-genome-assembly--contig:-NODE-3921-length-13404-cov-2.556764_pt1 | contig 13404 bp, 8 predicted proteins | sample MGYA00237882_ERZ534229 | MGnify/ENA primary metagenome ERZ534229 (study PRJEB26408, sample SAMN06266212) | sediment metagenome | isolation source: Hudson Canyon methane seep mesocosm | place: USA:Hudson...
AAACTTTTGATGATGCACTTAGTGATGCAGAAATGCTGCTTAAGTCTTATCCGGCTGCAATAGAAACTATTGACGAGAAAATACTGAGCTTGGCAAAAGAAGATGAAATATATTTCAAAATCAAAGATTTTGTTGCAGACGAAAAAGGAAAGTCCAGAAGAAAAAAACGCCCAACACGGACAATCAACCTGGTTGAATTTTGTGGCAGCAACAAAAATCATCTTGAAAAACAGGTTACGGCACTTTGCAAAACCATTGATGCTACGAACTATAAATCCGGAAAAGCTACTGGTTATTACCGGACCATTGATCCACAGGAAATTAGTAATTTATGGAGTTTGCGAAAAAAAGGTGTTGGTCTCTTAGGCAATACAAAAGGTGAGAGGAAGCCGCTTCCGTTTGTGGAAGATACTGCAGTTCCACCGGAAAACCTGGCTGATTACATACGGGAGTTCCGGACACTGCTCGAATCGTATGGTTTGGAGTATGCCATGTTTGGTCATGTGGATGTTGGGTGTTTGCATGTGCGTCCGGCTTTGGATTTGAAGAATCCGGAAGAAGAAAGTTGGATCAGGGAACTTTCTGATAAAGTAGTTGAACTTGTGAAAAAATATGATGGTGTTATGTGGGGCGAGCACGGACGCGGTTTCCGCAGTGAATACACAGCAGAATTTTTTGGCGAAGAACTCCATCAGGATTTGCGCCGCATCAAGGAAGCGTTTGATCCAAATAATCGGCTTAATCCAGGAAAAATTGTAACACCACTTTCTCATGATGACAAAGTGGTCCCGATTGAGGGGCCCCTCCGCGGACACAAAGACCGTCAAATTACTCCGGGATTACTAAAGGAATATGAGTCTGCAATCAACTGTAACGGTAACGGTGCATGCTTCGATTACTCACCTGAAAACGTGATGTGTCCGTCTTCAAGAATTACCCGTGATCGTCTTCATTCTCCACAGGGAAGAGCAGGAATGATGCGAGAATGGTTACGCTTGCTTTCTGTGAATCAAAAGTCAGGAGTTTCAGGAAAAAAGCCTCTCGGTTTTCTGTATAATTTGCTCAATAAAATTCAGAATTCATGGCGTAAAAAACAGGGTGAGTACGATTTTTCACACGAAGTTTATGAGTCAATGGCAGGTTGTTTAGCCTGCAAAGCATGTGCTACTCAGTGTCCGGTGCATGTTGATGTTCCTGAATTCCGCTCAAAATTTCTTGACCTTTATCATGGACGTTATTTGCGTCCACTCAAAGATTATTTGGTTGGCTCAACTGAGAGCTTCGGCCGTTTATTTTCCCAAATGCCGTTGCTGGCAAACGCATTACTCAGTTGGCCGCTGAGCCGTATGTTGCTGAAAAATCTAATTGGTTTAAGAGATTTGCCGGAATACAGTCCAGAATCTGTCAGGAGGCTCCTGCAGAAGGCAGATGCCCCCGCATTTGACGTGGACGAGTTAATTTTGCGCACGCCGGAAGAATTGGAGCGTAGTGTGATTTTGCTGCAGGATGCTTTTACTTCGTTTTATGAATCCCAAGTTGTTATGGATTTTTATGAACTGTTGAAACAACTAGACTATACAGTATACGTTGCCCCGTTTAGTCCAAACGGAAAACCACTGCATGTTAAAGGCTTTCTGAAACAATTCCGTAAAGTTGTAGAGAAAAACACAAATTGGCTGTCGTATGCAGCTCGATGCGGAATTCCTCTTGTCGGTCTTGATCCAAGTGTGGTACTAACATATCGTGATGAATATTTGAAAATTCTCGGAGAAAATAAGTTGCCGTTTGAGGTTCTGCTGCCGCAAGAATTCTTAGTAAAAAAATCAAAAAAACTTCCTGGACATGCAGTCTCAATAAGTAAAAAAATACAAGAATATCAGTTGTTGGGACATTGTACCGAAAAAACTGGAGCACAGCTTTCACAGGAATTATGGCAGGATGTTTTTGAGGCATTTGGTTTGTCATTGGAGTTGATTCCGGCAGGTTGTTGCGGCATGGCTGGAACATACGGACACGAAACTGATCATTTTGAAGAATCACGTGGAATTTACAATTTAAGCTGGAGCAAAAAGATTCCGGAGGATCCATTATTACGACAGAACATTTTGGCAAGCGGTTTTTCCTGCCGTAGCCAGGTGAAGCGTTTTGAAGGTTTTCGACCACTGCATCCGTTACAGGCACTTTTAAGAGAAATTATCTCGGTAAATTCATTTCAAAATGAATAACTTATTTTTACATCCAGATCCAAAAAATTAAATGGAAGAAATTAACTTTGAAGACTTTTTACGGGTTCAGATCAGGACTGGAACTATTCTGGAAGCAACTCTCAATACAAAGGCACGAAATCCTGCCTACATCCTACGCATAGATTTTGGTCCACTGGGGATTAAAACAAGTTCTGCGCAAATTACTGAAAATTACCAACCAGATGAATTAGTAGGCCTGCAAATATCGGCAGTGTTGAATTTTCCTGCCAAACGTGTTGCCGGATTTAAATCTGAGGTGCTGGTACTTGGAGCCTATTCTGAAGAAAAAGGAGTGGTGCTGCTGACACCAACTGATTCTGTGGAAAATGGTTCCCTTGTGGGCTGAGTTGTTTCAGCATTTAGTTCTGCATCACTATGGATTTTGCTGATGAATTTATCTTTAGCTTTCCAAAGCTCGTTCAGGCAGTTCCTGACTGCCAATGAACCTCCTTTTGCCCGGATTGTTTCCAGTGACGGTACCACTCCTTCTCCAAGCTTCAAGGATTCAATTCTAACCACAATTTTGTGGACCCTGCCAAACAGTAAATCAGAAAAATTAGGAGAGGAGTGACCGGGATATACCAGTGTGACATTGAGTATGGATGTAATTTCGTCGCCTAAACTACTCAAAACTGTGTGTATTCCACCAGCCCTAGGTTTGAGTAAATTAATGAAGGATGACTTGGTTCTGGCGTGTTTTTCCGGAGTAAAGCGAGTGCCTTCTGCATAATTCAAAATAGTCACTGGATGTCCCCGTAATTTCTCACAGGAAAGTTTAGCGGTTTCCAAATCTTTGCCACGCAATTCCGGATGACTTTTTAGAGTTTCTTTGGAATAACGCTTCATAGTTGGATATTCCAGAGCCCAGAGCGCCTGACCCAGGAAAGGAATCCACAGCAGTTGCTGCTTAATAAAGAAGAGCAAAAATGGAATTTGTTTTAAAAAAATTCCCTGTGCAACTGGAATATCAAGTAGTGAAAGATGATTGCTGATAACCAGATATGTACCATCTGTTCTCAAATTAACCAGGCCTTCAATGTCCCATTCAAGATGATAAAATACTTTCAAAAGGAAATTGTTTGTGATAATAAAACCTCCGGAAATCCAGTAAGAAACTCTGCCCCAAAAACGACGCCAACCCGACAGCGGAATCACAAATTTAATTGGAGCGCATAGGCTGACAAGAGTTCCGTGGAACGATGTATTAAGAACGAACAAAAAAACAAAAATTGGAATCCTTAACAAATTTGTCAATAGCTTTACCATCTGTAGATTGAAATAGCTGGTATATTAAAGTTGTGTTTTCAGGACTTTGTTTTTAAACAAAACACCGATTGATGGTGACTGAAAATCAAGAGAAAATCAAGTTTCTGAATTGTAAACAAGGTAGTGAGGGCTAGTTTGTTTTACTGACAAAGCGCAGGATTTCCATTAATCCCATTGGTGGAAACAACCAGTAATCCGGAAGATATCCGGAAGGAGAAACTGGTTCCAGTTGATGATTCAAGTGGATCCTGTGGCTGAATGACAGCATGATGCGGGAATGCTTCAGCTGAAAAATTGGACCGGAAGTATTTTTGGGGAAGGGCCCCGTATTTGTTCCAATCAGAATTCCATCCGGAATTTGTTTGGTTAAGGCAGACAGAAACTGACAGCCGTTTCCACAATGCTGGTTGGCCAGAACTATCAGGCGAGTGTTCATCCTGGGTGCATCTTTTTTCCCGTTGAAAATGAACTTGGTTTCCACCCATTTTTCAGTAATTTCTTTTTCCCTGAAATGAAATATGAGGGCCTTTAACTGCTGGAGTTTTTGTTCCAGTTGATCTTTTCCTACCAACAAACGTGCAGTGGAATGATGCAGATTCCATTGAACTCGATTCAGCAGTCCTTTTAAAATAGGGATTGTTTGCCGTTCCCGTACAATCACATTTTTCCAATGATTACTGGTAAATTCCTTGAGCCACTTTTCAATAAAGGCAAAACTACCGTTCGCGTTACCCCGTACATCAATAATAAGTGTGGGGGTATTCTGTAGTTTTCTGGCAAGTTTATGGAATTGCTTGACTGCAATCTCTTCGGGGTTGCCGTCCCTGTACCAGCGAATGTATGGTGTCCTCCCGCCTTTAAATTCAAATACAGGCATTTCCTGTCTATTTAGTTCTGCTGCTGGAAAAATGAGCGGAAGCATGATTTCTTGTTTCTCACCGGAATCATTTTCAAATGCACAATCCAGAGGTTGAAGCTGGTGATTTGCCTGTTGCCCTAACATAAAAAGTTTTTCAGTCTGCCTTTCCGGTAAGATGGGGAAGAACACCTCCATAGTTGTTTTGCAGTCGATAAACCAGTGATTAACAATTTTATTTGGGTGCTTCAAAGAGGGCAAAACACTGAAGCGTTTCTGTTGTTGTGCCATACGGATTCCTGTGTAAAATGCCACTTTTGGTTCAATCCGCTGAACGTAATGCCGTTTTTTTAAGAACAGATCTGCCTGTATATTAGAATCTTCTGTAAACTCCAAAGTTTTTATCAGTTGTTCTTGAAAATGGTGTGTCAGTACAGGATTTATATCTGGCAATAAGTGGTCTTCTAAGTTCTTAAAGGCCGATTTCCAGCTGACACCTTTCTGCTCAAGAATGGGATAACGGACATAGTTCTCTTTCAGCAGGCGTTCTGTCTGCACTAAATCTTCCTGAATTTGTTTGTCTGAAAGAAACAAGGGGCCGCTTCCGGAAAAGTCAAGAGAATCAACCGTTTCAAACCCCCTGCTAACTCCTGCAAGGAGAAAAGTAAAAAGTATGACAAAGAGGCATAACCTCATAAATAGTTGAAGCAAAAAGAGTCTATAATTTGCCACACGTATTTCAGCGTTTCTTAAAGTCTTAACAAAATACATTTTATATTTTTTGCAAATAATTACTGAAGAGCATCAGCCATTCGGTAAAATCGAGGCTTTCCGGTCGGCGGAGACCATACTTTTCACGAAGTGAATTTTCACAGTTTTGAAACCATTCCGGGAAATGCCGGCGAATCCCATTCAGCAAGGTTTTACGGCGCTGCTGAAACAGAAGATGACTCCACTTGAGAAACTGTTTTTCTTCTTCGTGTGTGAGACTGGAACTATGAGGTATAAGTTGGATTATTGCCGAATCAACTTTTGGTGCAGGACGAAAAGAGTCTGGAGAAATGATTTTTATAATATTCCTTTCAAAACCGAGGGCTCCAACAAGAGACAATGGCCCATAAATTTTTCCGGAGTCGGGTGATGCACAAATCCTTTTTGCTACCTCCAACTGTACCATTATTGTCAGTGACTGCCATGCTTTTCGAACGAAGAGCATTCGTAATAATAATGGAGTGGCAATATTGTATGGTAAATTTGCGACTACTTTTGCAGGTGCACTAACTATTTTAGCCAAATCTTCAGGAGATATTTTCATTATGTCCTGATCAATTAAAGTAAATCTAGCTTCGTGTTCAAATTGTTTTCTTAATTTTTCACACAATGCAGGATCAACTTCGATTGCAGTGACTTGAGCACCTCTTTCCAGCAATGAACGTGTCAGCATTCCACGGCCGGGACCAATTTCCAGGATCGAATCTCCATTGTGAACATCTGCAGCCTCTACTATCGTCTCTGCTACGTTATTGTGGATAAGAAAATTTTGGCCCCATTTTTTTTTGGTCATTTGATGTGAATTGATTGAGCTTTGATATAAGCAGGAATAATGTTGCCGGTCTTGTAAATTGAGTGGATTACCTTTTAATCCTGGAGTTGTTTCATTCAAATTATTTAACTGTATTTTAAAAGAGCTGCCAAATAAAAGCAAATTTCAGTTTAATAATCAAAATATCTTTCTAAATAGAGCTTGACTAAATAGTACAACTGAAATAGTCTCAACGTTACAATTTAGAATTCAATAATTTATTAATCTCCGATTCGCCAAAACCTAACGTGGTAGCCACGGTTTGGCGAACGATAGGGTAGGTTGGGAAACTGATCTGCCTCCCGGCTTTGGAAAGGAGAACCTCCATGATTGACCTTCACGGTCGCAATATTAATAAACTTCGTATTTCTCTCACAGAGGTCTGCAACATGGCCTGTACTTACTGTGTCACCAGCCTGAGTGATCACAGGCGTATACCTGATGAGTTGAGTACAGATCAAATGTTGAGACTTGTCCGGATGCTTAAAGAACATGCCGGAATTGAAAAGGTACGTCTGACTGGCGGCGAGCCTCTTCTTTACCCAAACTTGATTCCAGTGATTTCTGGTATTCGTGAAATGGGTATTGGCAACATCGGGATGACCACAAATGGTCAATTGCTGGCCAAAAAAGTTAAAGCTCTTGTTGAAGCAGGTCTCCAAAACGTTAACCTGAGTCTTGATTCCCTTGAGCCGGAAAAATTTAAACGTTTAGGTCGAGTTGGAAAACTACATAAAACACTGGAAGGAATTGAAGAATGTATGAAAATTGGACTGCGCGTCAAGGTCAACATGGTAGTAGTCAAGGGTGAAAATGAAGATGAAATCGTTAAAATGCTTGAATATGGTCTTAGACAGGGAGTTGAAATACGCTACCTCGAGTTGATGGCGATGGGACCGCTTTATAAAAAAGATGATTTTAAATTAGTGACAATGCATGAAATTCTGGAGCGAATTTCTACACGTTATACTGTGCAGCCTGTTTCAGCAGAAGTTGACTCAACTTCACTTCGTTATTGGGTCCCTGGTGGGTATTTTGGAATTATTCCAAACAACAGCGCACCTTTTTGTTCCACTTGTTCCCGTTTACGCCTGACTTCCAACGGCCAACTCATCGGTTGCTTGAGTAATCCTGCACCGCTCTCAATTCGTCATTTATTGGAACATCCAGATCCGCAAGAACCTCTCCAAAAACTTGTCCAAAAATCGATTTCCTACAAACAAGATGCAGCATTCACGGGTTCTGCTCTTGTCATGTCTCGTATCGGCGGTTAATCTGCGATATTTTCCAGTGGAGTAACACTTGCATTTTATGTTAGGTTTCCTGTAAAAGTTTTGTAATACTTAGAGCAAGTATAGTTGCAATTCGCTAAGTTTTGATCCACATATCATCTGAGACTTTCCCTATGCGTACATTTTTTCTGCAAACCACTGTGGTCATTCTGGCCATTAATGTGGTTTCGTTTTTTTATCTTCCTGAAGTTCTCTGGTCGATGGTTATTTTCGGGCCGCTAATTTTGCTCGGCCTGCATGACATAACTCAAAAATCTCACTCTATTCTGCGAAATTTTCCTGTGTTGGGACACATGCGTTTTTTACTGGAAGAGATTCGTCCGGAAATGTATCAGTATTTTGTGGAATCCGATACAAGCGGACGTCCTTTTAGTCGAGAACAGCGAAGCGTCGTTTACGCACGAGCAAAAAACACGCGCGATACAATTCCTTTTGGAACAGTCGAAAATGTATATGAAACAGGCTACGAATGGGTCAACCACTCTCTCAGTCCAAAAAAAATGGGGCATGCGGATGTGCGAGTCATGATTGGAGGCCCAGACTGTAAGCAACCATATTCGGCCAGCCTCCTCAATATATCAGCAATGAGCTTTGGTGCACTGAGCAAAAACGCTGTGATTGCACTCAATCAAGGAGCTAAGATCGGCGGTTTTGCACACAACACGGGAGAAGGAGGAATCAGCCCACATCATCTAATGGGTGGTGATTTGATTTGGCAGGTTGGAACCGGATATTTCGGTTGCCGTGACAAAGATGGTAAATTTTGTCCGGATACTTTTAGTGGAAATGCGCAGAAAGAACAAGTTAAGATGATCGAAATTAAGTTGTCGCAAGGCGCAAAACCAGGACATGGTGGTATCCTGCCTGCTGCCAAACTGACTCAGGAAATTGCTAAAATTCGGGATGTGCCGATGGGGAAGGATGTGGATTCTCCTCCCGGACACAATGCCTTCACAAATCCTCTTGAACTTATAGATTTCGTTACCCAACTCCGGGAATTATCCGGAGGCAAACCAATCGGTTTTAAATTGTGTGTGGGAAAACGCAGGGAGTTTATTGCCATATGCAAAGCCATGCACGAAACAGGAATTGCCCCGGACTTTATCTCAGTTGATGGTGGTGAAGGCGGGACTGGTGCGGCTCCGATGGAATTTTCTAATCATATCGGAACTCCGCTTGTTGAGGGCTTGATTTTTGTGCATAACGTTTTGGTTGGCTTTGATTTACGTAAAAAGGTTAAAATTATCAGCAGTGGAAAAATGACCTCCGGATTTGGACTGGTCAAGCGACTTGCTTTAGGTGCAGATCTTTGTAACTCAGCCAGAGCAATGATGATGGCGCTGGGCTGTATTCAGGCCCGTAAGTGTAACTCAAACCTTTGTCCGGTTGGTGTGACAACACAAAATCCCAGCTTGTTTGGTGCACTTGTTCCGGAAGAAAAAAGTCAGCGCGTCAATAATTATCATCGCAATACTGTGGATAGTGCCTGTCAAATCATGGGCGCAATGGGTCTGGAAAAAGCAGAAGAATTAAGACCATGGCACTTGATGCGCAGAATCGAGGCCTATGAAATCAGGAATTTTTCTGAAATCTACGAATACATCGAGACTGGCTCACTGCTCCAGGACACCAAGCCTGAAAGCTATGCACGTGCCTGTGATGCAGCACGTTCTGATAGTTTTACTGCAACAAATTAAGGAATGTGCACCCGCTGAAAACTGTGAAATGCATTCCTGGAATAGATAACTGATAACTAAAAAAAATATGAAAGCATCTGATTTATTTGTAAAAGCGCTTGAAGAAGAGGGGGTGGAATATATTTTCGGCATTCCAGGTGAAGAGAATCTGGATTTGCTTAATTCACTCAAAGACTCGTCAATCAAGCTGATCCTGACTCGACACGAACAAGCAGCCGGTTTCATGGCAGCCACTTACGGAAGGCTCACCGGCAAGTCAGGAGTCGCCCTGTCCACTCTTGGACCGGGAGCCACGAATCTTGTGACTGCAGCAGCATATTCTCAGCTTGCAGCTATGCCGATGGTGATGATTACAGGACAAAAACCTGTCAAACACAGCAAGCAGGGTAAGTTCCAGATTCTTGATGTAGTCGAAATGATGCGCCCATTGACTAAATATACACATTCGATTGTGAGCGGAAACAACATTCCTTCAATGATCCGGGAAGCTTTCAGGATTTCCCAGGAAGAACGTCCTGGAGCAGCACATTTAGAGCTGCCGGAAGATGTTGCCGGAGAGGAAGCTGAATCCCAGCCACTGCCGTGCAGTCGTGCTCGTCGCCCAGTAGCAGAAGGAAAAGCTATCAAGCAGGCAGTGGAAATGATTGAAAAAGCAAAAAATCCGCTGCTTTTGATTGGAGCTGGGTCCAACCGGAAAATGCCGGCAAGAATGTTACGGGCTTTTGTGGATAAAACCCAAATGCCTTTTATCAGTACACAGATGGGAAAGGGTGTATTAGACGAACGTGATCCCTTGTTTTTGGGAAACGCAGCACTGTCCGCCAATGACTTTTTGCACCGTGCCATAGCGAAAGCGGATTTGATTATAAACGTGGGACACGACGATATTGAAAAACCTCCTTTTATCATGGAACAGGATTCATTTCAGGTTATTCACATTAATTTTTTATCAGCAGAAGTAGATCCGGTTTATTTCCCTCAGCTGGAAGTTATAGGTGATATTGCAAACAGCATCTGGCAAATCAATGAGCGAATCATGCCGCAGGGTTCTTGGGATTTTTCTTATTCATTAAAGGTCAAAAAAGCTGTGGATGCACACCTCCTTGAAGGTGCAGATGATCCGCGTTTCCCAATGCTGCCTCAACGTTTCGTTGCAGATGTACGTGAAGCGATGCCCTCCAACGGAATCATTGCACTGGACAATGGTGTTTACAAAATTTGGTTTGCGCGTAATTACAAAGCTCATGAAGCAAACACCGTTTTGCTCGACAACGCTTTGGCCACAATGGGTGCCGGATTACCCTCTGCAATGGGTGCGCACATGGTTTTTCCAAAACGCAAAGTGATGGCGATTTGCGGAGACGGTGGTTTCATGATGAATGCCCAGGAACTGGAAACGGCGGTGCGTCTCAAAATGAATTTGATTTGCCTGATTTTACTGGATAACTCTTATGGAATGATTCGCTGGAAGCAGGCAAATTTGGGATTTGAAGATTTTGGTCTGGAATACGGCAATCCGGATTTTGTCAAGTTTGCAGAATGTCATGGCGCAAACGGATATCGTGTGGAAAAAACAGAAGATTTTGTTCCACTTTTGAAAAAATGCAATGATACTCCGGGGGTTCATATTGTTGAGTTGCCGGTTGATTATTCGGAAAATGATCGTATTTTAAATCACGAAATAAAAGAACGAAGTCAAAGAATTTAATAATTGACTCTGTTATAGTTAATTGTTGGTGAATCGATCAAGCCTGAATTTCCACAGAAATTTAGTCAGGCACTAAGGCTACGAGGCTCTAATCCCTTATTTTCCCCAATTTTTAGCAGTTCAAGATCTTTGTACCTTGGTACAGGAAACTTCAAAAGAATTAGCAGTATTGCAGGGCAGCAATCTTGATCTAATTTCACCAAGTAATTCTAAGAAAAATCTATTCAATGGAAAAATATGATCTGTGTGTAATTGGCGGTGGACCGTCCGGCTATGCGGCAGCCATGCGTGCAGTCGATTTTGATAAAAGTGTTTTACTTGTTGAACGGGATCGAATTGGCGGCGCCGGAATATATGATGGTGCACTTTCCTCAAAAACATTTTGGGAAATATCCAAAGAATTTGCTTCATTCAGTAAAAAGATGAGTCACTACGGGTTGGAAGAACCGGTTGTGCATTTTCACAATGTGCTGAATGAAGTGAATGATGCGGTAAGTGAGCGTTCAAATCAACTAGAAGAGCACCTCCGACTGGTAATTCAACAACGTCCGGAAGGCTTTCGCTACATCAAAGGAAGTGCTCATTTAATCAGCTCAAGTGAAATTGAGCTGGAAACCGACTCCGGTACAGAAAAGGTAAATGCGGAAAATATCATAATTGCTACCGGAAGTCGTCCCCGTAAAATCCCCTCAATTACAATTGACGAGGATATCATCATGACCAGCGATGGCATCAGTTCGCTGGAAGAGTTTCCCGAGAGTCTCGTAATTCTCGGAGCAGGAGTAATCGGCTGTGAGTTTGCCACTATCTTTTCCAATTTCGGAAAAACAAAAGTTCATATTATTTCCAAAGAAGATCGGATTTTACCTTTTGAAGATCCGGACCTGGCCAAAGTGATTGAAGCAAATTTAGAGGCCAATGGAGTGCTCATTCATCATGAATCAAAACTTGATAAAATGGAAATTACGAATGGAGGGGTTGAATATGTTCTTGAGCATCCGAATGGAGAGAAAGAGGTTTTTCATGCAGAAAAAGCTTTGGTTTCGGTAGGACGTGTACCGAATATTGAAAATACCGGTTTGCACGAAATAGGAATGGAACTGAGTGAATCAGGACACATTATTGATAATGACACACAAACCAGTATTTCCAACATTTATGCAGCAGGAGATATTACTGCAGACATTGCGCTGGTTAATGTGGGTGAATTGGAAGGACGTCATGCTGTTGAAAAAATTTACGGCAAACCAAAAAGATCAATGATCTACGAAAATATTTCAACAATCATGTTCCTCAATCCTGAGGTTGCAGGAGTGGGTATGAATGAACAGCAGGCTCAAAAAGCTGAACTGGATTATCGAGTTGCCAGCTATGATTTTCGCTGTATTCCAAGAGCTGTTGCCATGCGAAACACTCAGGGTTTTTTTAAAATCCTTGTAACAGATGACGATCAAATGAAAGTCCTCGGTTTACGTGCAGTTGGTGAACATGCATCCAGTGCAATTCAGGCTGTTGCTTTACTTATTGCCACAAATAAGGGTATTGAAGAATTATCAGAATTGATCCATCCTCACCCTTCTATCATTGAAGGCATTCAGGAATGTATTCGAATGCTCCTAGGAAAATCGATCTACAAACCCTATATTTTTCAAGAGTATCTTCAGTATAAACGTTTCAGAGACGGTCAATACATAGACTGAATAATATCTGAATCCTGCCGGATTACAATCAAAGAAAACATAAAATGCTAAGTACAAAAATTATTTGCACCATTGGTCCTGCCAGTGACTCTCCTAAAAAGCTGGCGGAGTTGGCTGAGGCAGGAATGAATATTGCGCGTTTGAATTTCTCCCATGGAACGCATCATTCTCATAAAAAAATAATTGAGCAAATTCGAAAATTGAATAAGGACAGGCAATACCCAATTGCAATTATGCTTGATACCCAGGGTCCTGAAATCAGGACCGGTGATAAGGTAATAACGCTTATTTCCGGAAAACGTGTGTGTGTCACTATTCCTCCAAATGAAGAGTCAGAGGGTACACTTTTTGTCAACTATGTTGATTTAAAAGATGATCTGAAAGAGGGAAGTTGTATTTCCCTTGACGGAGGTTTGATGAGTTTAAAAGTTTGTGGTAAAAACAAAAAAGGGCTTGACTGCGAAGTGATTGACGGCGGTGTCGTTAAGGCCCATAGACATGTGAATTTGCCTGGAGCAATCGTTAAACTGCCTGGAATCACAGAAACAGATAAACAGGATATCCTTTTTGGAATTGAACAAAAAGTGGACGTCATTGCTCTGTCTTTCGTGCGCAGTTCGGAAACAATCCGGGAGGTGAGGGCTTCACTTGGAGTGCATGCTCAGCAAATTAAGCTTATTGCAAAAATTGAAAACCAGGAGGGTGTTGAGCGCCTCGAAGAAATTGTCCAGGAAGCTGATGGAGTCATGGTTGCCCGTGGTGATTTAGGAATTGAAGTTGAGCTGGAAGAGGTCCCGCAAATTCAAAGACGGATTGCTTATTTGTGTGCTAAATATGGAAAGCGTTTAATAGTGGCAACTCAAATGCTGGAATCAATGATTGAAAATCCAGTACCGACGCGAGCGGAAGTTACTGATGTCGCTAATGCTGTTTTTGAACAGACAGATGCAATTATGCTTTCCGGAGAAACTTCTGTCGGTAAATATCCTGTCCGTTCGGTTGAAATTCTGGTACGGATTGCAAGGCGTACAGAAAATTATCCCGGTGTGAATTATAC
>ENA-OSET01003923-OSET01003923.1-sediment-metagenome-genome-assembly--contig:-NODE-3923-length-13401-cov-3.073702_pt1 | contig 13401 bp, 12 predicted proteins | sample MGYA00237882_ERZ534229 | MGnify/ENA primary metagenome ERZ534229 (study PRJEB26408, sample SAMN06266212) | sediment metagenome | isolation source: Hudson Canyon methane seep mesocosm | place...
ACCGTGTGCGTGGTGTGATGCAGGCGCTCGGAATGGAAAAAGGCGAAGCGATTGAGCATAAAATGGTTAGTAATGCGATAGAAAAGGCGCAGCGTAAAGTTGAAGGTCGCAACTTCGATATGCGTAAGTCTTTACTAGAATATGATGATGTATCTAATGATCAACGAAATGTTATTTACGACCAGCGTAATACGGTAATGGCTTCGGATGATATTTCCGATATTGTTTCTTCTATTCGTGATGAGGTCGTGAATAATGCGGTTACGCAATATATTCCACTCCAAAGCATAGAGGAGCAATGGAATGTAGCAGGCCTTGAAAAGGAATTGGAAACTGGATTTGCGATAAAGCTGCCTGTTCAAGAATGGTTAGATTCCGATGATTCGCTTCATGAGGAATCACTTCGTAAGAAAATTCAGGAAAGCATTGCGCAAGAGTATCAAAGTAAAGAAGCGGTTGCTGGTGCTGAGTCAATGCGCGGCTTTGAAAAGCAGGTTTTCTTACATATTTTAGATACCCTCTGGAAAGAACACTTAGCGGCAATGGATAACCTAAGACAGGGTATCCATTTGAGAAGTTATGCTCAGAAGAACCCTAAGCAAGAATATAAGAGGGAAGCATTTGACCTGTTTGAAGGTTTGTTAGAAAACCTGAAGAAAGATGTGGTTCGTGTGATCAGTCATGTCAAAATTCAGACTCAAGAAGAGCTTGATGCGATTAAAGAAAAGCGTAGAGCTGAGTTAGAGCAACAGCTGGGTAGTGCAAAAACTGAGCATGCCGATGCCGCGGGGGTAGCGCCAGAAGGGGAACGCGCAGGTAAAGATGAACCTATGAAGCAGGCGCCCATGATTCGGGATGGTAAAAAAGTTGGCCGTAATGAGCCTTGCCCATGTGGTTCGGGTAAAAAATACAAGCAATGTCACGGCACAGTCAGTTGATTGTTGGCCTTTTTTTACTATAAACAAAGGTTAGATTAAATGGCAGTTGGCGAAGGCGAAATGCCTAATTTTCCTCCCATAGAGGGGATTCAATTAGGTGTTGCAGAATCAGGGATAAAGACGGAAGGTCGAAAAGACCTAGTATTGATCGAATTGGCTCAGGGAGGAACATGCGCAGGTGTGTTTACTAAAAATGCATTTTGTGCTGCTCCGGTCACCCTTTGTAAGCGCCATCTTGACAAGCGGATTTCGCCTATTTCAAATTCCCAGCCTGTTTATTTGTTAATCAATACCGGTAATGCCAATGCGGGTACCGGTCAGAAGGGCATGGATGATGCCATCTCAAGCTGTCAGTTTGTAGCAGACCTATGTGATGTTAAGCCAGAGCAAGTTCTACCGTTCTCAACAGGGGTTATCGGGGAATATTTGCCAATTGCCAAGATTGAAAGCGGTATTCCAAAGGCCAAAGCTAACCTAGATCAGAGTAACTGGCTTAGTGCCGCTGAAGGTATATTGACCACGGATACGCGCCCAAAAGGTGCCAGTATTCAGGTCGAGTATGCTGGGTCTACTTTGACCATAAACGGGATCAGCAAAGGTTCTGGTATGATCAAACCTAATATGGCCACTATGTTGGCATATGTCGGAACAGATGCTTCAATCCCTCAGGCTCTTCTTCAAGAACTTTTACTGGAATTATCGGAGTGTTCGTTTAATCGAATCACGGTCGATGGCGATACTTCGACCAATGACTCTTGCATCTTGATGGCCAGCGGTAAATCATCGGCACCTACTATATCAAAAGAACATACTGATTACCCAAAGTTTAAGCAGGCGCTTAAAAGTGTGCTTATTGACATTGCACAAGCCATTGTCAAAGACGGCGAGGGCGCCACAAAATTTGTATCTGTGGTCATTGAGCAAGCGTTATCTAGTAAAGAAGCGCTTGATGTTGCCTATACAATAGCGCATTCACCTCTTATTAAAACCGCCTTGTTTGCGAGTGACCCTAATTGGGGCCGAATTTTAGCCGCCTTGGGACGTGCTCCGATCGACGAGTTAGATCTAAGTGCTGTTGATATTTATCTGGGTTCTGTACGTATTGTTCATCAAGGTGAGAAGTGCGCGAATTATACTGAAGCAGCTGGTCAGGCTGTTGTTGATCTTGATGAAATTAGTATCGTGGTGCAATTGGGTCGTGGCGACGTTACTGAAACGGTATGGACGACAGACTTATCTCACGACTATGTGACTATCAATGCCGAATATCGAACTTGAGCTTAGTCAACAACGGCGTGTACACGTTGCAGTGGCCGTTATTGAACGTCTTAATGATAACAAACAAAAAGAAATACTCATCACCAAGCGGGCTCAAAATGTTCATCAGGGAGGCTTGTGGGAGTTTCCGGGTGGAAAGGTTGAGTCAGGCGAAACGGTTCAGTTTGCCTTAGCGCGTGAATTGCACGAAGAGCTAGGCATCACACTTTCTCTTGAAGATAACAACGAATCCCGACTACAACCCTTACTTCAGATTGAGCATGATTACTCAGATAAACATGTATTACTTGATGTATGGCAGGTTAACTCTTTTCAAGGTAAACCTGAGGGTCGAGAAGGGCAGCCATTACGCTGGGTGCTAGCCGCAGAGCTTACAAATTACGCTTTTCCAAAAGCAAATTTAGGTATTATAACTGCCTGTCAGTTATCTAGAGAGTACGTGATTACCCCAGAATACGCTTCATTAGCAGAAGCAAAGAAAGACATTCTCTCCATCGTTGCTAGGAACTACCGGCAAATACTCTTTCGCCAGCCACAATTGCCTCTGCAGGATTACAAAGCTTGGTTGGAGCACTTATTAAAGACGATACCGGATTTGGCGACATGTTTGATTTTAAGTGGTGACCCTGCCTCTCTTTCGCAATATAAGGTGAAAGGGCTTCATATGCCTTTTCGGTATGCCGCTTCGAGGCAGGCCAGGCCTGAAATTGAGGCGCAATACTTGGGTGTCTCATGCCATAGCCATGAAGAAATGCGACAAGCAGAAAAGATAAACGCCGATTATATTACATTATCCCCCGTTCAGAAAACTGATTCTCACCCTAGAGTTCAAGCTTTAGGGTGGCAGGAATTTCAACGCTTGGTTAATATAAGCACATTACCTGTTTATGCGCTGGGCGGATTATCGTTAAGTGATTTTGAGCAATGTATCAAACAGGGTGCTCAAGGTATTGCTGGCATTAAACTCTGGCGTAAGGCCGTTGAATCCCTATCTAACTAGTCGAGGTTACTTTGTCAGACAAATTGACGCATTTAAATGAGCAGGGTGCAGCTCACATGGTTGATGTCAGTGAGAAGGAAATCACCCATAGAGTTGCTCAAGCAGAAGCTTATGTCAGTATGAAAGCTGAAACCCTGGTGATGATTACAGAAGGTCGACATAAAAAAGGTGATGTATTTGCTACTTGTCGAATAGCGGGCATTATGGCGGCCAAAAAATGCTCAGAGCTTATTCCTCTCTGTCATGCCTTGAACTTAAGCTCGGTCACGCTTGACCTAGAGCCTCAAGTGCCGGAAGGTGATATGGCGAAGGTGCGCGTACTAAGTACCTGTAAACTGGATGCTAAAACAGGTGTAGAAATGGAGGCGCTTACTGCTGTGAGTGTGGCTAGTTTAACGCTCTATGATATGTGTAAAGCTGTCGATAAAGGCATGATGATAGACGGAATAAGGCTGCTCGAAAAGTTGGGTGGACGAAGTGGCCATTACAGAGTGACTAATTAATGCGAGTCAAGCCTAAGCTAATCGACAAGTTTGGTCGCCGAGTATCTTATGTTCGTATGTCGGTAACAGATCGTTGCGATTTCCGTTGTGTGTATTGTATGGATGAAGAGATGACCTTTGTGAATAAAACAAAGGTACTTACATTTGAAGAAATGCAGTTGATTGCTGAAGTTTTCGTCGAGCTAGGGGTCAGTAAGATCCGGCTAACCGGCGGTGAGCCCTTGATTCGCGCCAATGTAATGTCGCTGTTTGAATCAATGGGTGCGATTGAAAACCTGGGCGAATTTGTATTATCGACAAATGGCTCTCAATTGACCAAGTATGCAAGCCAGCTGAAAACTTTCGGGATAAAACGAATAAATATCAGTTTAGACAGCTTGAGAGTCTCTCGTTTTAAATCCTTAACACGCATCGGTGACCTCAACAAAGTATTACAAGGTATTGATACAGCTTGTGCTACGGGTTTCGAAAAAATAAAACTGAATGCGGTTATCTTGAAAGGTCGAAATGATGATGAAGTGCTCGACCTGGTAAATTATGCCATCGACAAAAAAATTGATATCAGCTTCATCGAAGAAATGCCGTTAGGTGTCATCAATGAGCATAACCGGGGTGAAACATTCTGCTCTAGTGATGAGCTAAAGGCGATGATTGAAGCAGAAATGAATCTAGTCGTATCTCAGAAGCAAGCAAAGCAATCAGACGGGCCCTCAAATTACTTTCAGGTAGAAGGCACTCAAACACATGTCGGTTTTATTTCCCCTCATAGTCATAACTTTTGTAGTGCATGTAATCGCGTCAGAGTGACGGCAGAAGGTAAGTTGTTACTTTGTTTGGGGAACGAACATTCCGCTGATTTGAGAGATGTTTTACGTACTTATCCAGGTGACCGAGAACGTTTGAAGCAAGAAATTATTCGTGCAATGGACTTAAAGCCAGAAAAACATGAATTTAAGGTGGATCAAGCGCCAGAAATACTGCGCTTTATGAATATGACCGGTGGCTAGGCTAAGCTGTGTGGGCATGAATTTAATTTCGGTTAGTCTACTTAGGCACGAAATTCTGCATATCAGCTCACTGAGCAACTGTGTTCACAGCACAGGCATGATACTGACTGCTGATAAAGTACTTGATATGAGTGCAAAGTAATTATGTCTTAAGTGCTGGCTTGTTTGTCTCATATCAAATCTGAAGCAGGTAGGGAATACTGATATGCTACCATCAGGAAATTGCGTGTCATATGGTTGGTCTTATGAGTCAGAGCGGTCTAGATTTTCACTCGTTCAGATAATAACGATAATAAATTTTTAGTAGGTAGTCTGTGAAGAAAGTAATTGTTTATTTAGGTATTGGCCTTATTTGGTTGGTTTCATTATTACCTCTTTCTGTAGCACAGGCATTGGGTGATTTAATCGGTTGGCTTTTATGGGTAACTAAAAGTAATACCGCCCGCATATCATTGATAAATTTGCGCCTCTGCTTTCCAGATTACGACGACGATGAAATTAATCAAAAAGCAAAACAAAGTTTAAGGTCATTAGGTAAATCTTATACCGAAATGGGAATGTCCTGGATGTGGCGAATCCCGAAAGTGCATAAGTTAATTACTCAAGTAGAGGGCGAGGAGCACCTTCAAGAAGCATTGAATAATGATAATGGTATTATCATTATTGCGCCACACTTAGGTAACTGGGAAATTTTGAACCATTTCTTTCGTACTTACCTCTTTATGACGGTCATGTACAAACCGGCTAAAATTCCTGCGCTAGACAAGTTTATTTTCGATACTCGCAAACGCGTTGATGTGGGGTTAGTACCGGCTGACCGAAACGGCGTCATGTCTTTGTTTAAAATACTTGAAAATAAAGGTGTAGTCGCGGTTCTTCCAGACCAGCAACCTAGCCGTAAAAGTGGTGTATTTACCGATTTTTTTGGAAAAAAAGCATTAACCGGAAAGCTAATTGGTGAATTGGCAAATGCAACGCCTGCCTATTTGTTATGTGCTTACGCCAAGCGGCTGGATGATGGGAGTTATGGCGTCGTATTAAAGCCTGCAAGTGAGGGGATTCGTGTTGCTGACCCTCTCGAATCGGCAACGGCCTTAAACCAAAGTATTGAAGACTGTATTTTAGATTGTCCAGATCAATACCAGTGGAGTTATAAGCGCTTTCGCATTCAGCCTGAGGGCATACCAAACATTTATCGGAAAAAATAGATATTCAGTGTCTTTCTCTAGCGTTTGCTATATAGATAGCTGGGCCGCTGGATTATTTAAGAACTATTGGCTTTTCCGTCTCAAAGCGACACTGCATATCAGTATCAAAATCAGAATGCTTGTGACACAATCAATGGCCAATTTGATAATGAAAATGGATGAACGTTTACGCTATGTGCCTAGGCAGTCTCTAACAAATCGTCATCAACTTATTGTTAGCGACAATATAGTTATTCCTATAGCTCAAAATAGAAGGCTAGTATGACACTTATTTTTTTGCATGGGTCGGGATGTACGAGCATTGTATGGCAGCAGCAGTTATCTGCTTTTAAAAACAGTATTGCGCTTGATTTTCCCGGGCATCCTGAAGGCGACGCTCTGAATAGCGTTAATGAGTTAGCTCAATGGTTATTGCGTTATATCGACAAGAATAACCTCTCTGATGTTGTTTTAATCGGCCATTCTCTAGGAAGTGCTATAGCCATGCAAGCTGCAATACTGGGTTGCAGAGAGCTTAAAGGGCTAGTGCTAATTGGCGCTGGTGCTAGGTTAAAAGTGATACCCCAATTGCTAAGTGGTCTTTCTGATCTAGTCGAAAAAGATGGAGGTGTTCCTGACTATTTACTGGCATCAAATCAGAAAATTGAGGAACCGTTAAGAACTAAAATTAACGAGGGCATCAAGAGGAATGGTGCACATGTAATGCTTCAAGATTTCACAGCGTGCGATAACTTTGATGTGATGGAGCATTTAGCGGGCATTGATATCCCTGTTCAGGTTATAGTCGGCGATAAAGATCAAATGACGCCTATGAAGTACGCCACTTTTTTAGCCGACCAACTACCGCAGGCTTCACTTGATGTTATAGAGAATAGCTCGCATATGGTATTTGCAGAAAAGGCGGATACGGTGAACCAACTGATAACATCATATTTAGCGAAATTGTAGCGAGTGAATCTAACACTCGCTCACAAGTTTAGTGATGAATTTCTATTTATCCGCCAGTGATTTTTTGTCGAGTGAGGGTAAGCTTCCACCGTGTCGAATAAAATCTGCGTAACCACCGACATATTCCTTAACGACGCCGTCTCCTTCAAAGACGATACAACTGGTGACCACGTTGTCGAGGAATTCACGATCATGGCTTACCAGTAATATGGTGCCATCAAACTCCAGAAGAATCTCTTCCAGTAATTCGAGCGTTTCCATATCAAGGTCATTTGTGGGTTCATCTAAGACTAGTATATTGGCGGGTTTACTGAACAATCGCGCTAGAATTAAACGATTTTGTTCTCCGCCGGAGAGTGCTTTAACTGGCTGGCGGGTGCGGTCAGGAGTGAACATGAAGTCCTGTAAATAACTAATTACATGGCGGTCTTTGCCATTAATATTGATAAATTCACGGCCCTCTGCCATGTTCTCAATCACAGTTTTATTTAGATCTAGCTGGTCACGCAATTGGTCAAAATAAGCAAGCTCCATCTTGGTTCCAATTTTTACGCTACCCTCATCGGGTTGTACTTGCCCTAAAAGTAACTTTAATAGTGTCGATTTTCCCATGCCGTTGGCACCGATGAAACCGATGCGGTCACCACGCATAATACAAGTAGAGAAATCCTTAACAATTCGTTGGCCGTCATAAGTTTTCGATAAATTCTCTACTTCCACAACAATTTTGCCAGATTTACTGGCGGATTCTACGGCAAAGTTGGCTTTGCCTTGGCGCTCGCGGCGTTGTCCTCGTTCATCACGCATTTTCTTTAAATCGCGGACTCGGCCTTCGTTACGGGTGCGGCGTGCTTTAACACCCTGACGAATCCAAATTTCTTCCTGTGCTAAACGCTTGTCAAACAAACTGTTGGCGGTTTCTTCGGCAGCTAGTTGTTCAGCCTGGAACGTTAAGAAGCCTTGATAATCCCCTTCCCAGTAGCGTAAATTTCCGCGATCAATTTCGATAATCGAGGTAGACATACGTTGTAAAAAGGCACGATCGTGCGTCACCAGCATGAGTGCGCCACGGAACGATTCCAGTTGTTTTTCCAGCCAGTAAATAGTGGGGATGTCGAGGTGGTTGGTGGGTTCGTCCAGTAGTAATAGATCGGGGTCGCTGACCAATACGCGTGCCATAGCGACGCGTCTGCGCCAGCCGCCAGACAGTGATTTCATTGGGGTATCAGCGGGAAGATTTAGTGCCTCGATAATGGAATCGATCTTTTGGCCAAAATTCCAGCCATCTTTCGCCTCAAGCTGATCTTGGACAATTGTTAGCTTCTTCATGCTGGCTTCGTCAAAGTCACCCATGGTGAGATGGTGATACTCTTTTAAGAGCGCGCCTACTTCGGCCAAGCCATCGGACACTACATCGTAGACAGTAGCTTCGTTTGCATCGGGTAAGTCCTGGGTTAAATAGCCTACCTTAATACCTGGGCGAATCCACAATTTTCCGCTGTCAGGAATGTGTTGCCCATCTAGCATTTTCATAAAAGTAGATTTACCTGCACCATTGCGACCCAAGATACCGGTACGCTGCCCGCGGTGAACAGTAAGCTCTATTTTATCAAAAAGCACATGGGTGCCAAAAGCGAGAGAGACATTTGTGAGAGACAGTAAAGGCATGAAAGAATGGTCACCGAGAAAATATAAGGGCGCGGATTATCCCACACTTTAGCTACTTAAGGCTCCTTTAGTTTTATACTGTGTAGACGAAGAAGTTGGTTTCGACCAAATAAGCTATTATTTTGGCTAACTTGTATGGTTTAAACTTGATCCTACACTCTTAATATTGAGCTATAGCTTTGACCTGGATATCGGCGAAGCATAGGTATGATATCAAGTAATCAGCGTCTGAAGTTCGCACATTGCAGACACTGAAGACTAAGGTCTGTATGGCCTGATTATCATGACCTCACTTACCAGTGCCATTCTAGCTTTGGAGTTAAAGCGCTCCCTTTCTGACGTACTGAATACCGCTAGCTATTAGCAAGAGTGTTCGTTCGAGGTAAGTATATTCGATTGTTGAATCTAGGGAAATGATGAGCTGCTATATTTCTAACGCTGACTATCATCTCTATTTGCAATAGTTCATTGAGAATGTATAAAAGTGACCCTCAAAAGAAATTTCTTTATAATTACATTTTTTTATTAAAAGCGATTATATAATTCTCGTCGTTGGTGCTTAACCTCTTGATGGGCTCATTAGTATACTTTAAGGAATAATATGAAGAAGTGTGTGGTAAATTTCGTTATTTTGATATTCATCTCATCAATGTTAAATGCTTGTAGTGATAGTAATAGTGGTAGTGGGAAATCAACCAATCAAGATATAAATTACGGTGATGAAACTTTCTTTCCATTTGATGAGGAAAGTGGTGCAGTTGCATATAATTCAAAATTTGATAAGTACAATGGTTTAATCGTAGGCGCTTCGAGAACTGCCGGTAAAGTCAATAATGCTTTATATTTTGGAAATAACTTACCAAGCTATGTTAGCTTTTCTGAAGGCACAGAAGATGAGGCAGAGTTAATAGTAGATTTCCCTGACGGCACAATTAGTATTGAGGCTTGGGTAAATTTTGAATCGCTAAACCCTAATGAAGAATATCATTTATTCGGAAGTGCAAGAAGCGGGGTAAGAAATTTCACATTAGATGTGATTGATGGACAATTAAATTTTGTACTCTATACGCCGGATGATGCAATTGACTTGATAGAAACTGATTATGTTTTTGGTGTCGATACTTGGTACCACATAGCGTTTACATACTCTGGCTCAGAAGCTAAGTTTTACATTGACGGTGAATTGAATACAACTTCTTCAATAGCTGCTCCAGTAAATAAAATATATAACCCTCTTTATCTAGGTGGTGCCCGTAGATCTAGCAGTCTCAGCTCATTTCCTGGTTTTATTGCTGTATTACGTTTTAGTTCAGCGCTGCGAAGTGCTAATGAAATTCAAGAATACTATGAGAGCACTCGTTAGCTTAAATTAATGTAGGTTACTGTTATAGATGAAATCAAAATTAGCAGTCCCTTTCGGGATATAGCTAACCATTTATGACCTTTATAACATGGCTTGATGTAGTGGATTTAATGATAAAAATGAAACAAAGCATCTGTTCATTTTTATTATGTAAATCAACTTTTAAACTGGCTTATAGATTCTGAAACATGCGAAGTCGTCAAGTGGCGACTTTGTGAACTTAAGTCACTTAATAAATAGTTGCTCAATAATAGAAAAGACATACCAGACTCCTGCAAACAGTCAAAATAGCTATCAAGATAAATGTAGAGCGAGTATTAATTATACGACCTACTGTCACTATTCAGGTACAAGATTAGCTATTTATGAATGATCTCTTTTAGATCGAGAGCTAGCGGTTTCTGTACATACCAATAAGGAACGCTAATGCTCACGAGCCTTCGTTAATCATTTTTAGTAGCCGTAAATTCTGGCCAATGACTTTAAAACGCTAACAACGGAGTTAAAGCGTTCCATATTAAGGTGACGATAAACCGCTAGCTCTCGACCGATACTGTTGAAAAACTCTGAAATTTTGAAGCAGCCCTCCAAGCGGAAAAAATCGACCTCCTGTAATCACTTGTAAGCAACTTTCTCTGGATAGGTAATGCACTTCGATACCCTAAAAAAACATACTTTTTGAAAAGTAAGAGTTTTTCAACAGTATCGAGCAAAAGCGATCGCTTTTCCTAGGTTATAAAACCCCTAGCTATGAGTTATTAGCGTTGCCTTTTAGAATGGCTGAAAACCGCGAGTAAGACCCACAAAGGGATACCTTTTTATTACAGTAAATTACTAGAATTAGGCATCGATTATATCGTTTGAGCGCTACATCAACCCACTAATGAGCTGGTTTTTACTCGTAAACCAACCGTTATCTGGGTTCCATAAACCATATTCTGCATAAATTTCACTAGATATAATAAAATAGTGCCACAATACTTGATCAAATAATTACATTCTAAAAAGTTATACTTCAAAAGCCTGGTTTACTAATTTGACTAATTCATCCAGAAAATAAGGATCACTTAACATTTCAGTATTTTCTACTAGCGCTATCTGTATGAGTGAATCTATCGCATTCGTCACCACAAATGCCTTCACTTTGATTACTTTTGTACTGAGTTGATCTTTCAACTTTGCGTTTAACAGCGCTTCCATAATTGACTCAAAGTACTTAGTCGCTTCTCTAAGTGCTTGCCTACATTCAAGGTAGCTAACTTGTTGATGTAATAGCTTTGTGAGTTCAATATCATTCAAATGGATTTGAATAAATTCATTAATAACGGACCGGTAAAGCAGCTCCCCTTGCCCTCCTTTCCAATTCATGAACACCGCTTTGAGGGTACTGACTTCATGATCAACATGCCGTTCTATTAATGCCGCTATTAGTGAAGCCTTATTTGGAAAGTATTGATAAAGCGAACCAATACTGACGCCCGCCCTTTCTGAAACATGATTTGTGGTCAAGGCTTCGACGCCATCCTTGAGTAAAATGTGAGTCGTCGCCTCTAACAATGCATCAACGGTCACTTTAGATCGAGACTGTATTGGTTTTTTTCTATATTTATTAGTCACTTACCTTCCTTTGTGATCAAGTGCATCTTAATGCGAGTAGTAAAAATACATCAATATTTATATTATTTTAATATGAGTTTTACTCGTATTTTGGCATATTTTCAACAAAGGATGAACCATGAAATCTCGTGATCTGCACATTAATTTTGAAGGGCACCAGATTGCAGTGCTTGCTGTAAATGAAGAGCTTGAAGGACCCGCACTGATATTTATTCCAGGTGTGATGGCTCCGATTAATTTTTGGAAATGCTGTTTACCTGATGCTGTCCGTGAAAAACGGCGCTGGTATTCCATTAGCTTACCTGGGCATCACCCTTCTATTGTGCCTGATAATTTCAGACCGAAAGATGTCGATGAAAACTGGTTTAATCGTCTATATCAGACGGTGATAAAAGAGCTAGTGGGTTCCGACAAGGTCATTGTAGTTGGGCACTCGACAGGCGGATTTTCAGCCTTAAACCTTGCCGCCAATAACTTTAACCAGTTATTAGGTGTTGTGAGTGTCGCAGGTTTTTATGAAGGAAAGTGGGGAGGCTTAGAGGGACAGTTAGTTAAACTCGCGCATTTAGGGCAATGGGCTAAGCCTTTGTTTATTTTTAATCTATGGCTTAGTCGCTTGTTTAAACCAGTACAACATTATCTTTCGGGATTATTAGCGTTTGATCGTAAAGCCTATTTCGCATCGCCTATAACAAAAAACATGCTAGAAGAGATTCAGGATAATATGCAAAACCAAAATCTCGGGGCTTTTTTCCCCTTATTCAACCGAATTCCAGCACTCGATATTGAACAGCAACTAGAAAACATTTCGGTGCCTACTGTCATTATGGCTGGTAGCCATGATCCTGTCATACCGGCAGAGCAATCATTGAAACTCTCGGGAGCAATTGGTCATGCAAAGCTTGTTGTTTTCAACAATGCTGGACATATGCCGTTTATGGAGCGGACAGAACAATTTAACCACGAACTGTTAGAAGCGATTCTTCAATTTTCATCCGCGATTAAAAGTTAGTGCCAAATGTAAACAAGTTTGGCTAAATTGAAACACTAAATAGAGGTATCACTATGCGTTATCCGCAATATCTATCAGACCTTCAACATATTTATCAGTCAGAAGTCTATGGCGCTAATGTCTTTAAGATGGCAGGCCATTTGACCATAAACCGTAAAAAAAAGGATCAATGGGCACTGCTTTATGACTTAGAAATTCAAACGCTTGAACGTTTTCTTCTTTATATTAAAGAAACCGGACAGCAGAACAACTACCCACATATATGGGCGCTAAAAGGATATATTGAAGGTCTTGTGCTCGGCTTATTGCCTTGGTCGGTTGCCATGCGTCTACTCGCAAAAGAAACCCAAAGTTTTCTCAACATATGGAACAGACTAAAAATAAATAGTAAGGATACTGAGAAAGAATTTTTTAATTATGTTTATGCCCATGAAAAAGCCATTGAAGCCTTTGCGAAACGAGAGCTTATGCAAGGAAATAATAGCATCGGGCCTGTCCGCTCTCTTTTGGGGCTAAGCAATTAATGACTTATACCCTGTATAGATACTTACTTTCTGCAAGTTGCGTCATTATCGAAAATGTTGAAATCCATTCTCCTTGACTACATCTTTAATCAAAATAGAAAGATGACTCATAGATATGGGTTTAGCGAAGGTCAAAACAGTATCGTTTTAACTCCGTTGCTAGCGCTCTGAGTCATTGGCCAGAATTTCCGGCGACTAAAAATGATTAACCAAGGCTCTTGAGCCAGATTGTGTGAAAACTCGAATTCAAGCTAGAAAAAGATTTGAATCAGTCATAACAAGCGTTTAATACTTTCTATTGCACATGCTAGGCTATTTTTATTTTGATCATTACA
>ENA-OSET01003924-OSET01003924.1-sediment-metagenome-genome-assembly--contig:-NODE-3924-length-13396-cov-12.464900_pt1 | contig 13396 bp, 6 predicted proteins | sample MGYA00237882_ERZ534229 | MGnify/ENA primary metagenome ERZ534229 (study PRJEB26408, sample SAMN06266212) | sediment metagenome | isolation source: Hudson Canyon methane seep mesocosm | place...
TGATGGACTTCATTAACCCCCACCAGGTCAAGAGCTGAAGTTAAAGAGCAGACTACATTGTGTAAAATCAGTTTCATTATCTAATTTAAGGAATAAATACAATCAATTATAGTATTTAATAAATATTTTTTTACTTTTGTTAAATACAAATTCAGCTTATAAAGATAACCGTTTTTTAATAAAAAGTGCTTCCATCAAAATACGCCAGAAAAATGCTTGTGTAGCCCTTTTTTAAGTGAAGCTAGCTAATCAGTCTTCAACTATAAAGGGGAGATTAAAGGGTAGCGTCCTAGGCTGTCGAAATATAGCATTAAAATTGTAAATGTTTATATTATTCAATGCCTTGAAAAATACATTCTGATTAAAAATCGGTATATAGACTTGATTCAGCTCTCTAGTTCGCCCCATTTATCAAACAATCAAGCACTTATAAATATTTAGAAGTATTGGTTTCCCCATAATCCAGTCATATTTTCCGTTGAAATTTATCATGTTATGGATTACAGTTAATCTAACTTAAAATCATTTATAGAGGATAAAAAATCTCTGTAAATAAAGCGTGAGCAGCCCCAATCCATGGTTCAACTATCGAAAATAATACACAGCCGCGATAACTGGAAACTCACAACCATTGAATGTCGCTATGAAATACGAGAATTTAAAAAAACCAAGCAACGCCACCTCAAAAAAATAGCAGAGCTTAAGCTAGAGAATCGTGAGTTAAGACAACAGACACTTGAGTTAAAAAAAACATGATTGTAATTTAAAGCAAGGAGTGGAGCACTCAAAACCCACTGCTCTTGCTAAAGTAGGAAATGGTTCTCAACCCCTTAATATAAAGGATGCGGATCAAATGCGTGTTCTTTGTGTTTTACTCACCTTGAATGCCGTTGTTTCTTATCGTAGCGTTCCACGCATTCTTGAGTTGTTTAAATCAAAAACAAACCATGCTGTTAACTGGGTTCCTCATTTCACCTCGGTGATCAATTGGAGTTTACGCCTAGGATTAGGCCTTTTGACCCAAATACAGGTAGTGGCAAAACCTTGGGTTGCCATTATTGATCACTCTATTGATATAGGCACTAAAAAAGCCTTAGTCGTTCTGAGGATTGAAGTGGATGCCTTATCAAAACGAGGTTCTGCCATTCGCTTGGAAGACTGTGAGTGCATTGGTCTCACAGTATCTGACAAAGTCACTGGTGAGACTCTTTGTCTCGAATTAGAAGAGATTTTCAACCGTGCGGGCAAGCCAGTTGCCATCATAAAAGATAGAGATGCCACCCTTAATAAGGGTGTTCGGCTATGGTCAGATCAACAAAAGAACCCCGTGCCCACTATTGATGATATAGGTCATACGATAGCCACTGCTCTTAAAGCCCAATTTGAGAAACTAGATATTTATAAGCGATTCACCGCATTAATCAGTCACGGTGCAAAATGTTTACGGCAAACTGAACTGGCCTTTCTCATGCCTCCAAAGTTACGTAGCAAAGGACGCTTTCAAAGTATTGGCAAGCTGGGTGAATGGGCTGAAAAAATGCTACATGTCTTTGCTGTCAAAGGCCAGGCTGAAGAAGGGAGTCAACTGGCTAAACTGCACAATGCATTCCCTCACTTCATTCAATCAAAAGACTTTATTGTACAGTTTGCCTCCACGACAAAAATAATTTCGCAGGTCATGGAAATTCTAAAAAACAACGGACTTGATAAAACAACTTACAAGCACTGCTTTGAGCTCTCAAGAAAGCTACCCAGAAACTCAAAAGTAAAAAAGTGTTTACAAACTTGGTTAAAAAAGAACTTCACACTCCAGAAGAAGCTGACATCTCAACCTTTGCCCGTCAGTAGTGATATTATCGAATCGCTTTTTGGAAACTTTAAGCATATTATTGAGCGAAGTCCTCAGGCAGACATGAACCGTACAGTACTTCTCATTCCAGCACTCTGTGGAAAGTTGACGGATACCACTGTAACTCAAGCGTTGAGACAGGCATCTCAGGCTGATATTAAAGCATGGGAGAAAAAACATATTTCTTACACTGTGCGAAAAAAACGGTATGCATTTTTCAATGGTGGAGATAGCCAAAACACGGGTAATTCTAGGGCAGCCTAAAAACCGCTTTTCGACAGCCTAGTACTGCCCCCAATGTCACTAATAAAATAGTTACGTAGCCTGCTATGTGCCCATTTTATTAATACTCCTGGGGAGTCAATATTCTGCGCCAAACTTATGCAACTTATTAAGCCTTCACTCCTAAGCACATACATTAAATAATATCGACAACTTTGGGGCTCTGTCCCTTAGGGTTCTTTTAAAATGCAGGCTGAAGAGACTGTGAAAGTATTCGAGAAAACCACTAAAAACAGCAAAAAATATGCTGTAAGCTATTGATTGTTCGTTGCCGAAATAGGTTTTTTTGCCTAATTTCGGAATACTTTCACAGCCTCTGAAGACCTGTCCCCAAATAAGTGTTCAAGTTATCATACACATTCCTAAATCTTTAACCCTTTCTGTGCTCCATCACCCACTACCGTAAAAACTGCCCATAATAATGGATGCGACCTTATTCTTAATTTCGGGTTATTTGCATCTTCTAACAATGTCAATTGTGCATCTCTTAAAGCACGTGCCCAACCTACTACCTCACCCGCTTTGATTTTCTTAAACATTCGCTTCATCAAATCAGATGTAGTTGTGTCTTCTGCCAACCAGTGAGAAACTATTAAAGAACGAGCACCAGCAAAGAAAAAAGCCCGCGCCAGTCCTGACAAACTTTCACCGCCAGATTCTAAAGCAGGTCCCCCCGTATTACATGCTGATAGAACAACTAACTCGCTATCCAGTTTTAAGCCTAAAATATCTTCAATATCCAGCAAGCCATCATCTTTTCCTTTGACTATTTCCGGAAGAGATGTCACTAACGAAGGCTGAGCCTGACATTCTAATTCTGTGGGCAATACCCCATGTGTAGCAAAATATAATATTCGGTAATCCGATAAAGGCATGTTTTTTAGAGCATGATCATTAAAATCTTTTCCAAGCACAATATCCACACTATTACTAGAAAAAGCATTACTAATTTCATTAACCTCAGATTCGGTAATAGGTAACGCAGGTATGCTAATCAATTGCTGCCTGTATGCCTCAACTCTTGCAGGATCAGCCTTACATTCCTCAGAAAGGTTCAAACTGGCCTGCTCCACTGCTGAATTTGAAAAGGGTACAAAATCAGCAAAACCAATAAATGATTTAGTCGCTTGCGACTCTTTGGCAACAACACGAAGACCGACAAAAGAATTTACAGAGGGTAACAAGCTAATTGCTGTCCGTTTCATCATCCATTTCACTTGCCGGTAATCATACCCCTTAATTTCAGGGGGTTTTTCCATCACTAGAAGCCCAAAAGGTAAGCTAAGAAGAGCCCCTGAAGGAATTGTAATTAAATGATTAACATCAAGTTGATCAACAATAGGGTTAAACAATCTTCTGTACAATCGATAAGCTAATTTCACATTAAAATCGGGCAATGTACCATTAGCATTAGGCCTTAAACCAGCTCTCAGTTCACTGACTATTTCAGCCGCTTGATCCCAGTTCAAATCAATTGGAAACACCTGTATGGTTTGGTTTTTAACAAAAAACAAAAGACCTTCATCAGTCCCCAATAACACTTGTACCAAAGCTTCATCAGGTGCTATTGATTTAAAAATACTATCAATATCAGCCACTTTATCAATCAGTTGGTTATACCGTGGCAAAGCGGCTTGAACTTGAATACCTAACTCATTAAGTCGCTGTTTAATGGCTGTAATTTTTAACTTTAGCTGTTCTAGTTTTGTCGCTTGCTCTGAACTTGCCGGCTGAGCCGATGTTATTTCATATTCACGATGTAAAAAATAACGTTGATCTTGTGCTTCCTGAAAATCTCGCATCACTTCGCCAACTGCACCCTCGGTAGCAGAAAAGCGAGCGACTGCGCGAGAAATGGTTTCTGTTGTTCTCTCACTACGAATGAGCTGACCCGCTTCAAATAGCTCGGCATATAACTGTGCTTTTTCATTTGGCCGTGTTTCAGCCAATTCTAACCCCGTTCTAAAATAAGGCATTAGCTGATCAAAACTAAGACTTCCACTTCGCTTCTTAACCAGTTGAATAGCTTGTCTAAAAGCAGTCATAGCTTCACTCAATTGAGCATCTTCTTTGTAGGCCAAACCAAGTTTTAGAGAGTTAATAACTGAAGGACGTTCCCCAGGCGCTATCTTCTCCCATATCGATACTGCATTAGACAGTAGAGTACTTTGTTCTTTTTGAGCTCCCCTGGCTTTTGCAATACGTGCTTTCAATCCCATCAATTCAGGTTCCCATGATGGTGGAATAATATCGGCGCTTTGCAGAAGCGTTTTAGCTTTTCCTAGACTTTTTTCAGCTTCATCCAAGCGATCTAGACGTAATAGCATTGAAGCTTCGATATATAAACTTTGTACCATGTCCAAGGGGTTAGGCGCTTCATTTTTCCCCAATATTAACGGATTCTTAATCTGCTGCTCTTGAGACCCACTCCGTCCAGGCAATTGAGACCTGGCTGCTGAATTCATCTGCGTTAGCTCCCTACGCATTTCAGTAACCTGATGAGCAAATTCAAAAGCCTCACTAAAATTTCTTTTATTACCCGCATGCAGAGCTCTATAACTTAAAAAACGGGCTTCTTGATTACGGTCAAAAGTATTCTCTATAAACTTCTCAACACGTTTAAATAACAATTCCGCTTCACTAAAACGGCCTTGATTACTTATTTCCAAAGCCAGATGCATCATTGAATCTATTTTGGCAAAGTTATCAGTACCTAAAGCACGATCTTGAAGAGCCAATGCTTCACGGTAGCGATCTGCAGCTGTTTTAAAATCCTTGACAGTATTATAAAATTGTCCCGATTTCATTAGCCTGTAATAACTTCTAATATGCCCAGCTGAATAAATATCTTTTGATGAAAATTGACTAATGCGCTGGTATTTGGAAGTGACAATATTTGTAGACTCTGATGAACTTTGTCTAAGACCAGAAAACACACCGATACCCTGTTCCAAAACTTGCTCAATAGCTGGAATTCCATCTGCTAAATAAAATGAACCTTCCACCTTGGTAATCAATGCCAAATAAGGCCATCCTCCATTTCGTAACCTACAAGTAAGAATTAACGCTGGCTGATCTAGCAGTATATTATTGCTATTACTTTGATCACAATACGCATGATGACTCAACCATTTAGACCACCAACCAGTCTTAACCCATGATTGTATAGTTTTTTCACTGGCATCATCACTGACCTTAAAAATTGATCCACTGGCATGTTCCCAACGCCCACAATAAACCTCGTAATGCCTATCGACAGCTTCGTCAACCTTTCCTGATTCTTTGGAAACACTCTGAATACGACATTTCTCATCCACTAAATTGGGATAAATAAGCACTTCATTGAGGTTGTCAGAACCCTTGCCTAGAGAGCGTGTCAAAGAATCACAACCCGCTAAAACAATAACTGAACATATCAGCATAAAGCGAAATATAAAGCTTATTTTTTCAGCTTTAAGATCAAGCCAATTTCCTTTAATCATTGTCTACTCCTCGCCTTTTTCTTCATCTTTCTTCTCCCTATCTTCAGGGGAAGAAACAGTAAATGCAGCAAAAGAGGAAACTGAATACCCCCCTGGATTATTATCCCAAAGCTCTTCGTTACCCAGATTAGAGAATTGATATTGATTTGGGTCATCAGAAGGTGAGCTTCGTTGCGCCACTGCAACAACAGCAGGAGCCTCCGTGGTAGAACTTTCGGTTAATATATCAGCATTAATATTTGGAGTTGGCCGAGGTTCAACCACAACAGGAATCTCAGGCTCTTCATTACACGAAACACCTATAACACAACCGTTAATAGTAAAATTGCTGTTACCTACTGGCCCCTCAACTAATAGCGCAGTATCCTCGCCAGCGGCTCCATTGACAATACCTGCAAGACTTGCCGATTGAGCTTCTGAACTTAAAAATAACCCACCTACATCAAGAAAACCAGCAGGATCAGTTGTAAAAGAACCTTGGTATACAACATTCAGTTGCCTGGCAAACATTTGTCCAAATACATTGACATTATTTGCAGACTGGATATCAATGAGTCCAAGGGGAGTTGATACGCCAACATCTTCTCTGAACAAAATATCACCTGAATTTCCAGCCAGCAAAGTCAAATCATTGGAACCATTAACTTCGCCATTAAAAGTTATTGCGCCACCATTGGTGTTGATAGAGGTAGGACTTAACAAAACACTGGGGCCGTTAACAGTGAAGTCTTCCCCCCCTGTTTTATAATCACTGTTAAAAGCGACTGAACCCGTATAGGTTTGAGAGCCATTCGTGGTCACATCATGCAGAGAAATTGAATCAGCTGTGACAGAGATGTTACCCAAAGACTCAAAATCATTTGTAAAAACGACATTATCACTAGCAGAAAAATTAATATTACCGTTACCGGCAACAACATTCTGATCTACAGTTAAATCACCACTGGAAATTGAAACAGAAATATCGCCTCCATTAAGCGCTTCTTCAGCCGATGTATTAATTCTTTTAAGAACAAGATCAGTTGCAGCAAAAATATTTACATCTCCTCCATTCCCTGTTCGTGAACTTAGTCCTACTGATTGATTCGATGTAACAATATTATCAAAAGTAAGAGCACTTCCTGCAGAAATATTTACATCGCCTCCATCACTTATTCCTTCAGAGCTTGTGTTAATAGTAGTAATATCTACATTACCTGCAGTTGAAATATCAACATTCCCGCCATTTCCTGAAGCATTCAGCCCCCTTGCAACTGTAGAAATATCATCTTCAATTATGAGCCCTCCCTCACTCGTTTTGAAACTAACGTCCCCTCCATTGCCTGCTGTTCCAGATTCACTCTTGGAACTACTCTGAACAACACCAAAATTAGTCGAGCCTTCACTTAATATTTGAATATCATTTTTTGCTGTGAAATTTATTGAGCCACCCGAACCCGTATTATTTTCCGCTTCTGAAAAAGCCCAAACAACACCATCTACAGAAACTTTACCATTATCAGCCGATACTGAAATAACCCCACCATCACCTGCAGATCCTGTAATTGCAGAGGCTGGAGCCAATAACCCTGCCGTTGCAATATCGCCATTGTTAGAAATTAAAGTAATATTTCCTGCATTGCCCGTATCAGCAGTTTCACTACTGTTATTATCATTATTTAACGCACTGGCAAAAACATTATCCGTATTGATATTTCCCTGAGCTTCAACCCTGATATCGCCAGCATTAGCTGGGACCGAAATTGTATTAAGCTCAGCGGTATTGATTTCACCGTTTTGACTGATTAAAGTAATATTACCTCCATCCCCATTTAAGGCACTGGCAGAAACATCAGCAACATTAATATCACCCTCCGCATTCAGCGTAATTGCAGCTGCATCACCTGCGTTTTCAGCAAACGAAGCAAGTTTTCCAGCCGTGGTATCTATACTCCCTCCCGTACTGCTTATATTGATGATATTTGATACACCGTTTACCGAATTTGTTTGTATATCAGCGACTGTAATATTAGCTGCCGCCTCAATATTCACTGCACCTGCAGTTTCATTACTCGACCCGGTATTGATAACAGCAATGCTATCAATGCTGCCGCCACTATTTATATCAAGATTCCCTCCAGCAGTTGTGACATTTGCATTAACATCAACATTACTGCCGGCAATCAAAGTTAAATCATTACCATTACTTTGAATTGCACCATCAATTACAGTACTCCCGCCTGTAATGGGCGAGCGTAGAGTGGTTGTTTGATTAAAACTCACACCAGCTGGATCGATAAGAATCCTACCACTACCATTATCTCTGCCAATAGTTAAAGACTCAAAAGACCCCGTTATAAAACTCAAATCACTTGCTGTAATATCAAGAGCCAAATCTGAGTCAAACTCCCCACCAATCACAATATTTTGAAAAGGTGAGGAAGGTTGAAATAATAATGTTCCCCCTGTACTGACTAGGTCAGCTGATAAGTTTATTTCATTGGCTGTAAAATTAATGTTGCCGCCATTGGAAGAGGAAGATCCGCTAGTATTTATACCTCCTATATCTATTAACCCACTTGCGCTAATAACAACATCCCCCCCGGGGCCAGCAGTTGCAAAAGTGTTGATTGAATTTAGAGGAGGGCCTTCAGTTGCAAAAGCAGTATCAATATTACCAGTCGCACTAAAAAGAGTAACATCCCCTCCTGCAGTGACTCCCGTGGAAGTTAAACTCCCGGTTGAAATATCACTCAATGCATTAATATTTATCTGGCCACCAATTCCAGCTGCTGAAGAGGCATCTACACGACCAATATCCACAAAACCTGTGTTACTTGTAAGACTGACATTGCCGCCCTGACTACTACCACTTGAATCGATATTTAGACCTCTACCTGTCAGCACAACATTGCTGGAAGCTTGGACGTTAATATTTCCTCCCACATCTGAACTTGAAGAATCCAGAAATAAAAAACGCATATCGAACAAATCACTACTAATTAAACTGATATCACCGCCATTAGTTATTATCTCTGATGAAATACCCTGTTCAACTATATTCGCCGCATTAATAGTTAAGTTTCCCCCCTGAGTCTGGAGTTCAATGTCGGAAAGAGAAAAAGTTCCGTTTCCGTCATTATCTGCATCCGCAGAAAAAGTTACCGACCCTGTAGTGGATTGGAATGCCAGTATATCGTCTGATAAGTTACTGATCGTTATGTCGTTAGTGGCTTCCAAAATTATATTAGCATCCGCAGATAATGTTTCCACTGTCTGCTCTGAAATGGTAAAGCTTGTGCCTGGACTATCACCGGCTAAAATCTGATTGTCATTCAGTTCATTATCATTATTTAATTGTGGTTGAGAGCTGATAACTATATTCAATGGATCAAGTAACAAAGACCCATTCAAACCATGAGCAGAATTCAAATCAACCTGGCCTCGAAAAATCAATTCCTGTTTACCCGAGACTTCAACCAAACCGCCATCTCCACCATTCAACCCTGCTTTTGCACTGATTTCACCACTAAATGCGGTAATTTCATCTGACCAAAGAACAACAGTCCCGCCATCACCATCCGTCAGTGCGTCTGCATTTATCATGGTATTTTCTGCAACAATGGTCCGTCGAGCTTTTGGTTCTTGCCCTTTACCTTGATAATTTCCACCTACTAGAACTGTTCCACCACCCGCATCCCCTGAAGCATCAATCTCCGTACCATCAAACAGCCCCACCTTATCGCCTAACACTTTTACTACGCCACCGGTTTGTCCAGGCGCTGCACCAGAAACGTCCAGTGTTCCGGACACTGCTACAATACCAGACTCTCCACCAGACAAAATAATAGTGCCACCTTGCACATCCACTGCACGGGCCTGAATTACACCCTCCATATTAATCACATGGTCAACAACTGTATTAGCAACATGGGTCGTCATTTGTACGACGCCTCCATCTGCCATAACAATTCCAGAGTTTGTCACCGGGACATTTTCAGTTTGCTTAGCCGATGAATCAAGCTGAGTTTTCTCACCCAGATTGAACTGCAACAGCCCATCACCATTAAAATCAAGCGTGAAGCTTTCAGTTCCCGCCAAAACAACCTGCCCCAGACGCGCATTAATTAAACCTTCATTGCTAACGGAGGATGCTGCCAATACAACTGTCCCACCGTCAGTCACTTTAATCTGTCCACGATTAATAACAGCAGCACTTAGCTTATCTGAGCCTTTATCAAAACTAAAACTCCCCGCCATAAAATCATCATTATCGATCTGGCTCGTTGTTGCAATCAAGCCGCCCACATTAACTTTGGAATTTTTGCCAAACAAAACACCATTGGGGTTCAGTAAAAACACGTTTCCATTAGCGCTAAGATTTCCATGAATGACCGATGATTGTCCACCAGTTACACGATTAAGTGTCATTGATGAAGTATTAGGCTGCTGAAAATGAGTATGTTCCCCATTTTGAATAGAAAACCCCCTCCAATCAATAATCGCTTTATGACTATTTTGCAGCACATCCAGTCGACCAGCCGTTGTCTGCTGAATAGTTGCAGAACCCGCAACCACTCGTCCTCCTTCAGGATTGGCAAAAGATTGCGTAGTTGCCAAAATAAAACTGAATGCGACACCTAACAGGAAGGATCCCGCTTCGTGCGACTTATTTGCCTTAAATCTCTCCCTTGGTTTTATACAGAGTTGAAATTCAAGACCTTGTCTTTGTTTTCGAATATGTTTCATTGTTCCACCCTATATAATCAATAGCGCACTAAAACCTGAAAGAAAAACCGTGGATCTTTATTAAAAGTATCAGGTACACGAGTTAAGGGCCAGGCAACTTCTAAATTAACAAATAAATGATTAAGGAGTTGGTTACGCACACCAAACCCTGCCGATGCCAGCGATTGTTGACGATCCACTCCAAAATCACGATTCCAGACTGATGCGAAATCATAAAAACTGTATCCTTGCAGGTTTTGCAAATGAGAAATCGGATTCGACAATGTATACTGCAGTTCAGCCGCCAACCCCAGGCCACTGTCACCGCTTAACTCAGAAGGATTATAGCCGCGGCCAAACACCTCCCCTCCAACCTTAAATTCCTCGGCATTCAATAAGGTATTAAATGCATACTGCCCGCTTCCCGATAAAAGCAATCCAAATTGCTCCCAAATCCGCTGATAACGAGAAGCAGTCATATTGATACTTGTATGATCAGGCACACCTTCTGTCCGGGAAAGAAGTAGATCACCCTGTTCGCTGGCTCCAAATGCATCAACACCTTGCCTGACACCCAAATTAAGGAATGATTCTCCCCAGCTATCAATCAAATCATAAGAAAATCCAGCATAAAATACCCGTAACCGATCTCTGGTCAGCTTTAAATTAAAAACATCAACTTGCTCATCTATTGCTTGAAAGCCCATATCCAGATAAAGATTCTGCTTTCTTGAGCGTATAAAAGGATAATTCAATGAACCAGTAACCGTTAAAATCTCAGTTTCAAGTTCAATCGCCTCCAAGCCATTTCTTGGCTTTGATGGCCCATAACTCGCCCCAAGACTTAACTTTAAACCATCATTATTTAGAAACTGTCGATAGTTCAATTGACCATAATGCTGTTCATCGGAAACCAGAGTATTCAGAAAATGACCTTCCAACTGCTCACCCAGGAAGGTAGCGGAATTTTCTCGAACCATCATGGAAAAACGAAAGGGACCCGTAAACTTTGAACCTCGATTATTTACCAAGGCATATGCATCAAAAGCTTTTCGTTCAGTATTCACTACAAGCTCGGAAGATCCCACCTCGCCAACACTAGATCGTAGGAAGCCTAAAGCCTGAATTCCTGGAAGATCATTCGCTAGAAGTAAATATCGTTCCAGATCATCTTCTCTGACTGGTTTAGTTTGAATAATATTTTGCAATATAGATTCAACTCGTTGTGCTACGGGACCAATATCTCCTTCTACCTTTATCGAGTTGATGAACCCTTCAACAACGCGTAAATGGAAAACACCATTATCTACTGATTGTGCTGGAACGATAACTCTGGATAAAATATATCCATCGGCACGATATTGCTGTTGAATCTGCTTCGCAATTTCAAAAACTTGAGCGAGAGTTATTTTTTTTCCAATAAATTGTTGAAAAAATCTTCGAAAATATGAGTTTTCGTATACTGTCGCATCTTCAACTACGATGTCTTGTAAAACTATAAAAATTTTTGTTGCCCCGGGAGGTGCTTCATCTCCGATGGGTTCGACTTTAACTGCAGGAACCTTTGCTTTAGGAATCTTAGGACGTTCTACGGGAGCAACAGGTCTTGGTTGTACAACTGGAGGAATAACCTGTGCGACAGAATAGCCTGGCAGCAATAGAATAAACGAACATAAACAAATAAATCGAAAACGGTTACATAGTATTTTAATTTTTAGATAAACAATTGCTAGTTCCTTACGCCCAAAATCGTTCTCCCCACCCCCTCGCTTAACCTCTTTAAAGTACATCTCAAATCCCTCATCCGAATACAAGTAAAACTATTAATACAAAATTTAGTTAGCCTAGGAGGCTGTCCGAGAATAGAAACCGTCACGAGGGCTTTTCCCGTACTAGTGCATGAATGCACGTAGGTAGAACAACGCGGGAGCAGTTGTCGAGTAGGTGCTCTATTCTCGGATAGGCTCCGCTCCTAACTCAGTTGCATTCATTAATTTATTATGAAGCTTATCACATTTTCTTTTTTATTGTATTGAAAAAATACCACAAAAATGGTAGCAAATCAACTCATACACCCCCTCCCTCCCCTACCCCATCAATAGTTATCAAATCATCCAATTATTGTGATGCTCTAAACAATTTTAAACACAAGAATCATCAAATTGTGATGCTCACTGCACTTTCAAAAAGCCTGGTTCGTAAACCATAAATTCAAGGACTATGATCACTTCAAAGCCACTTAAAAAACCAAACAACCACGTGGCTCTTAACAATTGAATTTAACGTCGAAGAGAGGGCGATACAATGAAATCAATTATCACAACCGCATTAATTTTGCTTTCAATGCAAATCAATGCACAAGACAACTATCATGAAGTTGCCATGAGAAATAACGGACTTAACAGCTTTTATGTTGCTACAAATATTCAGGGCGTTGGAGAATCATCATTATTAGTTGATACCGGGGCTGGCTACAGCACAATTAGTCAAAATACATTAGAGTTGCTGCAAGAAACAGGAGACGCAACCTATTTAAAAAAACTTGAAGGCGTTTTAGCTGACGGTAGTCGCATCAAAGTTCCTTTATATAGAATTACCAGCCTAAACATAGGTGGTAATTGCCAAATCAGAGATATTGAGGTTGCAGTTTTCCCAAACCGTTCACAAGAAATTCTTGGCCTAAACATTCTCGAAAAAGTATCACCTTTTATATTTTCAACCAGCCCTCCCCGTTTATTTTTAAATAACTGCAATGAAACATAAACTGAATTCAAATCATAGACTCAAGCCCCATCAACCTCATTAATTTTAACGACAAGTACACCAACATTTTTCGTGGCACCTGAAACCTCCCCTCTCATTTCAGTCACGAAATTTTGTTGGCAATCAATTTATCCAAATTCTGTAAGAATTCTAATAAGCAATCCTCCCTCCCCCCTTACTAGAACAAACACAAATCGTTCTACAAAAGAAAACATGCTGGATACATCCAGACTAGACTAAGTACCACTGCATAATTAATTTAACATTTTTGTAGGCTCAAATAAATTTCAACTTACGGAAATCTTACAAACTT
>ENA-OSET01003926-OSET01003926.1-sediment-metagenome-genome-assembly--contig:-NODE-3926-length-13394-cov-7.121123_pt1 | contig 13394 bp, 9 predicted proteins | sample MGYA00237882_ERZ534229 | MGnify/ENA primary metagenome ERZ534229 (study PRJEB26408, sample SAMN06266212) | sediment metagenome | isolation source: Hudson Canyon methane seep mesocosm | place: USA:Hudson...
TATATTGCTTATCATATTATCCAATCTCATCAGGGTCGTATTACTGTAACCAATCGTCACGATAATTCCGGGGTGATGGTGACGTTGACGATTCCAGAAGTTTGAGGAACGCGCTAGTAAGATATTCATCTTTTGTTCAGCATTTACCCATGAAGGCTTATACATTTAACGTCGCCAATAATGCTTAAATAAAACTCACTTTGAGTTATTTATGTTTTTTGCATCAAGGTGAATTTTATCATTACTGGAGATCGATAAATGTGTGAATTAAAGCGCGCTAAACTATTAGTTCTACTGACTCTTTTTTTAATGGCCGGTTTTAGTCATGCGACTAATCCGCTAATAAATTTGAAAAATCAGCAGGTTCAACCAGCAAAAAAAAATCAAGTTTATACAGACAGACCAGAAGACTGTAGCCGTGCAATGAACCCTAAATATTTTTTAGAACAGGCATCGCTGAGTAAAAATGGGACAACTTACTTTAGTAGCGATAGTATTCTTATCAGCCAGCCCTTTGTTGAGTTAATAGCACGACAGGCTGAGCATTTAAGCACACACAGTGACGTTTGTATTTTTATTGCAGGATTTAGCGATCCTGTCGGGTCGACGCAATATAATCAAAAACTAAGTCTTGAAAGAGTCGATGAGGTTGCCAAGATAATGGTTTATTTAGGTGTTGATCCAGAACAAATCATAAAAGTTGGCTATGGTGAACAACCTTCCGACGCGGATAATTTGAACACTTCAGAGTTGGCCAAGCAGCGTCGTGTCGAATGGGTTTTGATAGACTCATTTGGGTTAGAAAAGGCTAGCACAATCCTAAATTGAGCCATATGCCACAGAAGACTGAGGCATATAACTCAAATTAGTTTTTTCAAAAACAAATCATACCTAAAAGGATTTTATAGTGATCAAATAGCTTTTTTTTGAATACTTAAGGGTGATGAATGTTTAAGCGAAAGTCATTGTTTGTTGTGGCACTAATTTCTGCTAACCCGGTTTATGCTGACCATCTAACACTGGATTCTATGGCTGTTACAGCCAATGTTAATGAAGCTACATTAGGCGGTATTGCAATCAAATCACTCCCGATTGCCTCAACCATTGTGAATAGTGAAGAGATCAAACGGTTAAAGTTTGTTGACCCAGATGAGTTGTTAGACAGAATCCCGGGGGAGTCGATGACGCGAAATCTACGAATACCCAATGGAGGTAAAAGTTATACGTTGTCTCAGATAGATGGCAATGCATTAGCTAACCCTTTAGCCGGGGCTACACAGCATTTTGGTACCGATGTTAGTGCTCAAGATATTGAGCGGATTGAAATTTTTAAAGGGCCGGTCTCAGCCCTTTATGGTAATAATGCTTTTGGCGGTACCATTAATGTAGTTACCAAAGGATCAGCCCAGTTACCTGAACAATCCAGTCGTGCTTGGTTTGAAACAGGGCAATATAATCGTTTTCGTGGCGGCTTAAGTACCCAAGGCGAATTTGAAGGTGTCGGTTACATGCTAGATTACAGTACCTGGAATCTAGAAGCCTACCGTAAACAGACGAATATTGATGAGGCTCTTGGTCCTGATACTACTAAGACGCCTGGTGAGGAGCGTCAACAATTAAGTTCTAAATTCATTTTTCACCCCGATGAGGTTTCATCGCTTGTTCTTCGAGGGGCTTATTTTAATCGCCATGAAACGGGGTGGTCTGAACTGACACAATCTGAGTTTGATGCCGATGATAGTCAAATAGGATCTAAAAATGGTTTTTATACCGATGAAGAGACCTATATTGGTTCAGCAGCTTACAAGCGTGAAATCACCGATGTTGATAATTTAGATGTCAGTTTTTCGTATCAGTATAACGATGCTGTGGGTCCAGCAGTACGAGGGGGAGCCATAGATGATTTAGATACCGATGTAACTGGTGAACTTCGGTGGAAACATGATTTTGATTTTTTAAATGCAAACTTGATTGTAGGTACTAATATTTATTGGGGGCAATCGGACGATATGAATCCTGAGTCCAATACAAAGAGGGGCTCAAAAATTACAAATAACCCAAAAACATTCGAATTAAGTACCACTAATATTAATGCTGGCTTTGCGCAGTTGCAGTTTTCACCGGTTGAAAACCTAACAGTTACTGCCGGCGGGCGTCATGAAAGTATTGAGTTGACCTATGATAAAAGTGATGCATCCGGTAATGCAGTTTCAGGTTTAACAAACTTAAGTAAGTCCTTTGATGCGACTTTACCAAAAGTTGGGGTTACGTATGATTTTTTTGAAAATCAACGGGTCTTTTTTGGTTATGGTGAAGGATTCTTAGCACCGACTACCGGCGCTTTGTGGACGTCGACCCGATCAGATCCAAATCCTAATTTAAAACCTGAAGAGGCGGAGCATTTTGAAGTCGGTCTTAGAGGGCAATTGCCTTTTCATAACTTTGATGTGACTTACGACCTGTCCTATTACAATCAGGATATTACCAATTATATTGTGGATAGTCGACAATGTGCGACTTGTGATGGGCAGTATTTAAATGCAGGAAAAGTTAATATTGAAGGCGTGGAAAGTGTCTTTGAATACCAACCTACGGATTGGCTAAGATTAGGCGTGACGCATACCTTTGCTGATAATATTTACGTAGATTATACCGATGGAGATGGTGTTAATTATAATGGTGAAGAAATGCGGCGTTCGCCACACCACCATATTAATGGCCGTGTTGCGGTGATGCCGATAGAAGGCTTAGCCATTGAGTTAGGGGTGGATCATCAAACCGATTATTCAACCGCAGACATGGCCTCAGATGACCCTGGTGGTCGTTTTCAACGCGATCCGCGTATTAACCTACGTGCCACTTATGACAAAGGGCCTTATGAGGTCTGGTTCCATGCGCTCAATATGGGTGATGTTAAAGAAGATCGAGTGGGTTGGAGTGGTCGGGATGGAGAACGTAATATCAGAACTGTTAATGGTTTACAGCTTTACGGCGGGATTGCGTATAACTTTTAGTCGTCAAAAGAAATCACTTGTACTAGGGTGCTTAAACGATTACGTTAAGTCTGCAGCATGAGTTCAAAACAAAAACACATCACGCTATTAAAGCTGGTGTGTTTTTTGTTGAATTGCCATGTTTTATGAATATGAAAGTAGGTCTTTAGCTCTTCTTTCATGCCAGTCACTTATCTTTTAATCCTTTATAAAAAAATAATCTAATGAGTCCATTTAAGAAATTATCGATGGTTACAGCAATAGTGCTGGTGACCTTAAGTTTTCCCGTTGCTGCGAGTTGGTCTGTTCATGAAGATGCAAGTCAGGTGAATTTTGTTTCAGTGAAAAAAAACACCATTGGCGAATCTCATACCTTAAACGGTATTTCAGGGGCAATTAGTAATGAGGGGCAGGTTTATATCAGCATAGACCTCAACAGTGTTGAGACCTTGATCCCGGTGAGGAATGAGCGGTTAAAGGCATTGTTTTTTGAAACCGAAAAATTCCCACAAGCTATAGCGACGGCGCAACTTGATCTGGTTGAAATTAAGGCCTTGAGACACGGTCAGTTAATAAAGCAAGAGGTGGTAGTTACTGTTGACTTGCATGGGGTTAAAGCCGATATACCGATGCATGTTCAGATCACTATGTTAGCGAATAACCAGTTATGGGTGACCATGACAGAACCTGTTGTCATTAATATCACCGACTTTGATTTACTTGAGGGGTTAGAGGCACTAACAACTATCGCTAAATTATCTTCAATCAGTGCTGCGGTGCCTGTGACCTGTCAATTGCTTTTTAATGTTCAATAAGTTGTAGATCTTTTTTAAATTTTTCGATGGGCACATTATGAGCAAAGTTTTTATTTTTTTATTTTCACTCTCTTTTATTCTTACTTTGACCGTTTGTGTTGGTTGGGTAATTGAACCTGAAGAGATACCCCAAATCATTGTCAATGTTATTTTTAACCTGTTTAGTAGTACCGACATGCCTTATCTTAACGAGAGCGGATGATCCGCTAAGTTTTCTTTATGATGAAAATCGTGGCATATGGCGTAGCAGCAATATGCCATATAGCCTATTTTTTTGAATTGATAGTGTCTTAAAACCTTTCACTGCTCAGTAATGTTAGGGTTAATTAGATTATTGCAGAATTACTTTTTACCAAAACTACGGAGTTATAAATGTCTCAAAGCGTCGCGCTAAGTCCAGAGCAAAAAGCGAAAAATGCAACGAGTAGAAAGTTCTACCAATTAATTATTCGATGGCATTTTATCTGCGCTTTAATTTTTACACCGCTGATTATAGTGGTGACTGTCAGCGGTATTATTTATCTGTTCGAACACGAATATGAAAATATCGTTTACCAAGATCTAAAGTTTGTTGAGCCAGGAAATCAACGCTTATCCGCCGAACAATTGCTTTCTAATGTTAATTCAGAAATGACCGCATTAAAGTTAAGCAATATGAAAACTTTTGAAGACCCAAGTCGAAGCGTTGAAATGATCATGCGTCCGATTATGCGTAAAACTAAACCTGCGATGTCTATGGAGTGGGCGGGTGGCGGTCCCAATAAAGTTCCTATGGATATGAATATGAACCGTGAGCGTATCAGCGTTTTTATCAACCCATACACCGGTAGTATTTTAGGGTCTGTTAACAGCAGTGATCGTTTAATGAGTTTTATGAAAGATTTACACGGTAACCTCCTGACTGGAAAAGTAGGCACTAAATTTGTTGAGTTATCCTCTTGTTGGGCTATGGTGTTGACGGTTACGGGATTAATTATGTGGTGGCCCCGTGGAAAAACAAAATGGATGGGTACGTTGATACCCAGACTTAATGGTAATAAACGAATTTTCTGGCGTGATTTACACGCGGTTCCGGCATTTTATTTTTCCTTTTTTATTATTTTTTTAATTGTTACGGGGTTACCTTGGACAGATGTTTGGGGAACGGGTTTTAAAAGCGTGCAGAAATCGTTAAACATGAATGCTCCGGCAGGTTTTCATTCCCATGTTTTAAAATCCACGCCACAAAATGGCATTAAAAGAATTAGTATTAATCATGTAATTGAAACTGCTAAAGCAGAGGGTTATGGCGATAATTTAAATGTTAAAGTTCCCAGAGATAAAATGGACACTTTTGCAATACAACGCGTCTCTGATGATCCGGCACTCAGGCCCTCGATGCATTTTGACCAATACAGCGGTTCTGTTTTAGGTAAAACAGAATGGGATAAAGTACCGCTCATGGCAAAAGCGGTGACCTATGGTATTAAATTACACCGCGGTGAGTATTTTGGTACTGCAAATCTTATGTTAGTTTTAATTACCTCTTTAGTCTTATTGCTGATGGCTTTTTCTGGATTAGTGCTATGGTTGAAACGTCGACCGAAAGGCAAAATAGGAGAACCTAAAGAGCCGCGAAATTATGCCCAAACCAAAGGAGTGATAGTGGCCACAGTTGGGTTTGCTTTATTTATGCCGTTGTTAGGCTTATCACTGGTCTTATATATGATTCTAGATCTTATTTATAGCAGTTTACCTTTTCGGGGACTGCCTTATAAATTACCCAAAGAAAGTTATTAATTAGCTTTTCATTATCACTAAATTATTATAAGAGGATTTACATGAAAAAATTACTTATTATTTGTTCGGTATTGTTTTTAGTCTCTTGTAGTGCCGTGGGGGTAAAACCTGATAATGGATCAGGTCAAAGTGGCAATGCCAAAAAACATCAAGGGCATGCGTCACATAAAAGTCATAAAGGCTATAAAGGCCATGAAGGTCATAAAGGTCATAAAGGTCATAAAGGTCATAAAGGTCATAAAGGTCATAAAGGTCATGGCATACATAAAGGCGAAAGTTGCCATAAGAAACACGACTCCCATTCAGATCATGGCGACGCTAAAGGACACGGGAAACACCCGGGCAAGAGTTGTCATAAAAAACACGGCGCCCATTCCGGCCATGGTGATCATAAAGGACACGGCAAACACCAAGGCAAGAGTTGTCATAAAAAACACGGTGCCCATTCGGATCATGGCGACGCTAAAGGACACGGGAAATATTTTGCTGCAATATCGTATATAAAGCATCACCTCACGTTAGATAAGGCGCAACTGACTAAATTAGATGTTTTAATGCGTAAAATGAAACAAAACAACAAAGTAGCCCATGACCAAATGAAGTTGGTCAGTAAAGAACTGCACGATGCAATCAAATCAAAATCAGATGATGCGGTGTTAACAAAGCTATTAAACAAAAAAGCAGCAATTCATACACAATTGGAGTTGCAACAGATTCATGTAAGACAAACTGTGATGGCCATGCTAACCGACAAACAGCGCCAAAAAGTTATGAAAAAACTTCACGCACATAAAGTCAATCACTAAGGTCACTTTTTCTAGGAAACAATGTTAAATAAAATCAATCAACGTATAAATTCAAAATGGTTGCCTCTTTGGGTGCTTTTGCTTGCATCCGCTATTGCGATAGTTATTTTATTTAACAAGCCTAGCGTTAAAAAACGTCACCATAAAAGGAAACTGCCCATTGCAGAAGTTGTTTCAACCGCCCAGACACAATACGCAGTTGAAATAAACGGCTATGGCACTATTGAGCCTAAAACAATCACCACAGTCGTCCCACGTGTTTCAGGTTCAGTTGTTAAGGTTGCTCCTTTTTTTAAACCGGGTGGATTTTTTAATAAGGGCGATGTTCTCTTAGAATTAGATACCTTAGACTATGAGGTTGTGCTTGAAGGGATGAAGTCTGAATTTGCGCAAGCTAAATTGAATTATGAGCAAGAAAAAGCGCGTTCAAAACAGGCTAAACTGAACTGGTCTAAATTGAATCAGGGAAACCCCGCTAGTGCGTTGGTGTTGAATGTGCCGCAACTGGAGTTAGCTAAAGCGCAATTTTCATCGGCACAGGCAAAGTTAAAAAAAGCAAGAAAAGACCTAAGACGTACAAAAATTATTGCGCCCTATTCCGGGCGTGTTTTAGAGCAATTTGTTGACATTGGTCAATATGTGACTCCGAGCACACAATTGTTGCGTATTTTTTCAACGGACTATGTTGAGTTAAGAGTGCCTGTTACAGAAGAGCAATATGCTTTAGTGGGTTTGCCTGAGTATTACCGAGATGAGACGCCAACAAAATCAATCAATCAACCCAAGGCTTTTATAGAATCAAATATGGCAGGGAAAAGACATGTTTGGACCGGTACCGTTGTCAGAACTGAAGGTACTGTGGATGTATCTACCCGGCAAATATTTTTAGTGATTAAAATCGATAACCCATACGATACAAATGGCGAAAACAGACCGCCGTTGAAAATTGGTCAGTTTGTTTCGGCTAAAGTTAAAGGGGTTACGTTAGAGAATGTAATTGTGGTCCCGCGTAGTATTGTCAGGGAAAATAATTACGTCATGGTTGTTAATAATCAATCAATGATTAAAAGAACACAGGTTAAGTTGTTGTGGGAAAACTCTCAAGAGGCGGTTCTTTCAGCTAAAGCTCTTGATCAGGGGGATCGTATTTTGTCGACTTATTTGCCGTTTGTTGCTAATGGTAGCAAGGTTAAAATCAAAGGTGAAGCCATGGCGAAAGAGCAGATTAAGACAAAACACTCAAAGGGTTATTCATCCGTAGCAAAGAAAACGTATAAAAAGGATCACAGTTAATGGACGGTATAATTGCATGGTTTGCTCGAAACACGGTTGCAGCTAATTTATTGGCAGGTGCCATTTTGTTTTCTGGGATCTATACTATTTATAACAATGTGCAGGTCGAAGCTAACCCTAATTACAGTAAACCGCGTTTTGTTATTAAATTTAGTTACCGGGGAGCATCACCTGAAGATGTTGAGCAATCAGTTGTTAATCGAATTGAAGAGAGTATTTCCGGTGTTGAAGGGGTGATTGATATGACCTCTACGGCAAATGAGGCAGCCGGTTCCGTAGTTTTTAAAATTGCTGATGGTTTTTTTGAAACTGAAGTTGTTGATGCAGTCAAAGTTCAAGTGGATGCTATTCGGGGTTTACCTGAAGAAGTAGATGAGATGGAAGTTACGGTCATGTCTCGAAAGCGTGATGTGATCAGTGTGATGGTGTCAGGTGATGTTCCTGAAAATGAATTACGCAGAATGGGGCGGCGAGTACAAAATGAACTTGCAGCGTTAGAGGGTATTACCCAAGTTGCATTATCTGGGGTCAGAGATTATGAGATTTCTATAGAAGTTTCAGAACAACAACTTCGGAAATACGGTTTAACCATTAATGATGTGAGTACTGCTGTACAACGGTCTTCTATAGACATGCCCGGTGGGAATATTAAATCTAAAGATAATGCGGTTCTAGTCAGAACTGTTGGGCAGGCCTATGTCGGTGTTGATTTTGAGAATATTGTTCTCAAACAACAAGAAAATGGTAGTTTCCTGCGTATTGGTGATATTGCAAAGGTCAAGGATGGTTTCGAAGAATTACCGCTTCTATCTCGGTTTAATGGTAAAAAATCGGTATCCATCGATGTTTATCGACTGGCTAAAGAAGATGCAATTGATATATCTAAGAAAGTTAAAAGCTATATTCTTCAGATGCAAACAGAAATGCCCCCTGGAATAGTAATAAGTTATTGGAAAGACCGCTCTAAATATATCCAAAAACGTATTCAGTCTCTGGTTGATAACGCACTGAATGGCATGCTGTTGGTCTTTATCATGCTGTCATTATTTTTAAGAATGAAATTAGCGCTGTGGGTGGTTTTTGGTATCCCGGTAGCAGTTTTAGGTTCTTTTACCTTTTTACCCGTTTTTGATTTAACGATCAATTACACCACCATGTTTGCGTTCATCTTGGTGTTGGGTATTGTGGTAGATGATGCTATTGTTACCGGCGAAAATATTTTCAAACACCTTGAAGATAAAAGTAAAGATGGGTTAACGGCGGTCATTGAAGGAACCCGTGAAGTATCAACTGCGGTGACCTTTGGTGTGTTGACAACAGTCGTTGCTTTTGCGGCGTTATTATTTATTGATGGCGAACGTAGTCGCATGTTTACCATGCTGCCTCTAGTCGTTATTCCTATTTTATTAATTTCACTGGTTGAGACGAAACTGATTCTACCTGCACATTTAAAAGATTTAGGAGAAGAAAAATTTATTCCTTACCTGACGCCGCTTCGTAATAAAGCATCTTTTTTTATGGTGTATTTTTGTGAATATTACTATGATCCACTGTTGGCAAAATGTATTAGAAGGCCGTGGGTGACTGTGGCGGTTTTTATCGGGTTACTCATTGTTTGTCTCAGTATGGTTTTTAGTGGTTGGATTCGCTATAGCTACTTTCCTCGTGTTAATAGTGAGACAGCTCGCATTAATTTAGAAATGCCAATAGGAACACCCTTCGAGGTAACTGATGGGTATATTGAACGCATAGAAACTGCGGCCATTACCTTAAGAGAAAAATACAATACTGAAGAAGAAACTGTTATTAATGATATTCATGCAAGTGCAGGTATTACGGGGCAAGGTTCTAGAAACAGGAGTGCTGAAAAAGGGGTGGTTCAAGTTGAAATGAATGCGGTTGAAATGCGCGAGAATAAGATAACCAGTATGGAATTTGGACGAGAATGGTTAAAACTCGTTGGAGAATTACCGGGTGTTGAAAAAATTTCCATGACCTCCTATATACACGGAGCCTCTGCACCGGTTGATGTGATGTTGAGAGGCAGTAACTTTGCTGAATTAGATGCTTTAGCTCAGGAAATTAAGCAATTTCTGGTTAATTATGAAGGCGTAAGAGAAGTTCAGGACAGTTTTGTTGAAGGTAAAGAGCAAATTAAACTAACCATTAAACCAGAGGCACAGTTACTTGGGCTTTCTTCTGTTGATATTGGTCATCAGGTTCGTCAGGCTTTTGAAGGACGAGAAGTACAGCGTATTTTAAGAAATCAAGATGAAGTAAAAGTTTTTGTCCGCTATCCTCTTAATGAAAGAGAATCACTGGCAACACTTGAAAACATGTACATTAGTAATGCACAAGGGACAAAAATCCCTATTAAAGAAGTTGTTGATATGGAATATATGCGCGGACCTGCAACGATCACCCACACTGATGGATTCAGAACGGTTCATGTCACCGCTAATGTCGATCAAAAGATCGTGCAGGTACCTAATCTTATTGAAGAAACAGAATTGTTTCTGCGTGATATCCAGACTAAATACCCTGAGATTATTTACAGTTTTGAAGGGGAGTCTAAAGAAGCCAGTCGTACCTATAATAGTTTATTGAGTGGCTTTCTGTTAGTGTTGTTTTTTATGTACGCTTTGTTGGCTATGCCTTTTCATTCGTATACACAGCCATTGGTGGTCCTATCCGTTATTCCTTTTGGTATCTTGGGAGCCATTTTCGGGCACTTAATATTAGGTTTAAATTTGAGTAGTCAGAGTATAATGGGGATTCTTGCTTTATCCGGAGTTGTTGTTAACGATAGTTTAGTGTTGGTCGATTATATTAATCAGGCACGACGTAAGGGGGTTGATCTCATCGTTGCTGCCAGTGGCGCGGGAAGTGCGCGTTTTAGAGCAATTATATTAACGTCGCTAACCACATTTATCGGCTTAATACCTTTTATTTTTACCACCAATACCCAAGCAAAATTTTTAGTTCCTTTGGCGGTTTCCTTAGGGTTTGGGATTTTATTTACCACTTTCATTACGCTGATATTAGTGCCTTGTTTATATGTTATTTTAGAAAAGAGCAAATTATCAGTAGCAAAAATCTGGAAATCAAAGTTGATTTCAAAAACTGAGTATATCTAGGCGCCTACATTTTGAAAGTGAACAATTAAATGATCGGCTTGCTTGAAAAAAAGGCGATATTATTCTTTAGGGCATATGACACAAAATGATATTTTTTTATCATAATCGGTTATTTTTTTCTTGAATCCTCTTACAATACCCTATTTGGATTTTTATACGCTATTGTTGCTCGGGATATTTTCTATCACGTTAAAATAAAATCATATAAAGTTTCCGACTGATTAATCGCTTGTTTTTTATGTATGATTTTTTTTATATCTTGGGATTTGCATCTTATTAAGGTCATAGCAACGTTGACGTTCAACATTTCTGATTAAAGCATAATGGTCATAAATTTTCATGTAGGCCTATGTGATTACAATGTCGGAAGTACACTCAATATTCAGCGCTTAACGTGATGCTTGTTTCCCCAAAGGCCGTTGAAAAGTGTGGTGTCAACGATAAAACCATAATTTTTTAGATTATTGATATTTTTTAGAAGGTAGTGACAATACGATGACTTTTTCATCATTGAGAATTGTTTTTTTAGGGGCGGTGCTTGTTCAGTTAACGGCTTGTAGCTCCTTGTTAAAAAATGATTCTCAACCTGAAGTTTTTGATATCCCTTCACAATGGGAAGATGTGAGTAATGATGCTCCTGTCGAGATTAGGCCTTGGGCTGAGGATTTTAATGACCCGCTTTTAAATGCATTTATTGATGAATCAATAACTCATAATTATGATTTAGAAGCGATTCGCTCTGCAATGTTTATGAGTCATGCCAATGCACGCGTTAACGGTGCGGATCAATTACCTCAAATTAGTGGTTCTTTTAATCCCAGCCGTAATAAAAGAAATAGTAGCGGTGGTTTTGGTGTGAGTCGTGGCTATGTCGATACTTTTCGTATTAATTTAAACGTCAACTGGGAATTTGACCTTTGGGGAAAAATAGCCAATCGTGTTGAAGCGACTGAACTCGAATATGAAGCCTCTCAAGAAGACTTTAAAGCCGCTTATTTGTCGCTTGCTGGTAATATTGGCCGGTCGTGGGCAGAAGCCGTAGCGGCTAAAGTTTTGTATCAATTAAATCTTGATACCGTTAATAATTATAAAAATAATTTAGAGATTATCGAACAAGGCTATGGGCAAGGTATTTTTACGGCGCTTGATCTTCGCCTTATGCGTTCGAGTTTGGCGCAAGCAGAAAATCAACTTTATGGTCAAGAAGTCGTTAAAAATGATTCCATACGAACTTTAGAAGTGTTATCAGGACATTACCCGAAAGGTGAGTTAGTTATATCTCAGGATTTACCCAAAATACAACATGATATACCGCTTGGAATTCCAGCCACATTACTTGAAAGACGTCATGATGTTTTGGCCGCGCGCCGGCGTTTAGCCGCGGCAGATCATCGTGTTGCGGAGGCTAAAAAAGCCTTTTTACCGAATATTTCGTTATCAGGCGCAGTTGGTAACCAGACTCGAGAGCTCTCCGATATTTTGAATTTTAATTTTTTCATCTGGAATATTGCCTCAAGTGTGGTGCAGCCAATTTTTCAGGGCGGGCGTTTATGGGCGCAAGTGGATCAAACAGAAGCCTCGGTAAGACAAGCTCAAGCGCAATATGCACAAACAGCACTGATTGCTTTTCAAGAAGTTGAGTCTTTTTTAAATGCTGACCTGCAACTTAAAAAACAACTTAAAACAGCTCAAACATCTGCTGAAGAGGGTCGTGAAGCAGAGATTTTAGCCCAAGAACAATATCAAGCGGGGTTAACACCTATCGTCACCTTATTAGAGGCCCAGCGTCGTTCCTTTACTACCCAAAGAACCCTAATTCAAACTAAAATGATCCAAGTTCAAAATCGCATTAATTTACACTTAGCCTTGGGCGGTGATTACGCGCAAAGTAAAACTACAAAGGCTAATGTTGAAGATTAATTTACACCATAAATGGGTGAAAGTTTTTTTACCCATTGTAATTTTATCCTTCAGTGCATTGTTTGCATTGTTGTTTATTACCTTTGGGGAAGAGCCGAAGAAATTCTATCGCCCGCAGGCACCTTTATTAGTCGAAGAATTTACTACTCAGCGTTCTAATTATTCGGTTTCTTTAGAAACGCAAGGGACCGTTAAAGCACGTACTGAGAGTAGTTTGATACCGGAAATTTCAGGCCGTATAACAACAGTTTCAGATGCTTTTAGATCGGGTGGTTTTTTTAAAAAAGGTCAGCTTTTAGTTCAAATTGACCCACGAAATTATAAAATCGATATTCGTGTGTCCGAGGCTAATTTTGCGGAACAACAGTTCCGACTTGAAGAAGAGCAAGCCCGGGTAAAGTTAGCGCTTAAAAATTGGAAGAAAATTAACCCGACTAAAAAGGCCAGTGATTTAACCCTGCACATTCCGCAACTTAAATTAGCACAAGCCGCACTGGACTCGGCTAAGGCGCAATTAGAAAAGGCACAAATAAATCTTGAAAAAACGCAAATCATTGCGCCTTATGACGGCCGTATTGTTGAACAATTAGCAGACGTCGGGCAGTTTGTTTCTACAGGTTCTATTTTAGCGCGTATTTATTCGGTTGATGT
>ENA-OSET01003927-OSET01003927.1-sediment-metagenome-genome-assembly--contig:-NODE-3927-length-13387-cov-10.473704_pt1 | contig 13387 bp, 3 predicted proteins | sample MGYA00237882_ERZ534229 | MGnify/ENA primary metagenome ERZ534229 (study PRJEB26408, sample SAMN06266212) | sediment metagenome | isolation source: Hudson Canyon methane seep mesocosm | place...
GGCTATTTGCCCTGTATCCCGACTTTCAGTCGCCAAGCTTTCTAACCCACCCGTCTTTAGCGGGTGGTTGTTTAGTTGTATTTTTATTGTGCCTGACCTGTCAAAGGAAATATTTGATTTTGTAACGGGTAAAGGTTCAATTAAGTACCTACAAAAAAGTTAAATTAAATAGACATAAGTACTTATTACTTACAGAGTAGTTTCATTAGACTAAACCAACTTTAAAAGCTAAAAAGTCTCCGTTGGTAACTGTTACTTCGTGCAGTCACATGAAGATGGAGCTTAGACAACTTAAAGACAGTGGAAAGATTTATGAATAAAAAAGAAACGTATTTATTAGTAATATCACTCAGTTTTTTATTGTTTTTTTCATCGATAAGTAAAGCGGCCGATATCAATGATATTACTTTTAAAGTAGGTCATTTTATACTGTTAGGCGATATACCGGCAAAAGATAGAGCAATTAATAGGTTATTATTAGCGGCCGAAGACAAGTCCTATAATTTAAAAGAACTGCAACAGGTGGCTCAAGACGTAGAAACAATCATTCGAGAAGAAGGCTACGCCTTTCACCGTGTCGTCGTTCCCCCCCAAACGTTAAATAGCGGTGAAGTCATCCTGAAAGTGATTGCTTTTTCACTGGGTCAAGTCGATATAAAAGGGAATGAATATTTTGATGATGCCAATATTCGGCGCAGTTTACCCCCCCTCATAGAAAGCGAATCCTTAAATACAGAAGACCTCACGGATGCCCTTAAAGTCGCCAATGGAAATGCCTCAAAACAAGTCAAACTGACCTTTAAACAAAGTGAAGAAGCCGATAAAGTTGATGCCGAAGTGGTGGTTGTAGAAGAGCGTCCTTACAATATCTCATTAATCTTTAATAATACCGGAACAGCGGATACGGGTAGGTTTCGTTTAACGGGAGCCGTTCAACACAATAACCTCTGGAATTTAGACCATATCTTTAACGCCAGTTACACCACCTCCCCAGGCGAAGGCACGGATGTTCAACAATATGGTGTTAGTTATAATATGCCCATTTACCCTATAAAAGGTTGGTTATCAGGTTACTATGCCAAGTCAGACGTTGATACCGGTATCGTCGCCGGTGGTTTTGATATTTCAGGTGCCGGGGAAATGTATGGCTTTCACTATTTACAATACCTCCCCAAGATAAAACACTATGAACATTGGTTAGACCTCGGGGTAGATAACCGATTTTTTGATAATAACATTTTATTTGAAGGACAAAACATCGGTACCAATGTACGCAGTGTTCCCTTTAGTATGAGCTACAAAGCCGAAATTCCTTGGCAAAACATGTTCTTCAATTTCAACGTTAATTGGGTAAAAAACCTACAAGTCGGCTCCTATAATAATGCACTATTCTATGAACTCAGTCGAACGGGAGCCAGACCCGACTGGGAATTAATACGTTATGGAGCGAGTGCCCGCCTAAACTATCAGCAATGGTTATTCCAATTTAGTTTTTCAGGGCAGTATACCGACAGTCCGTTAATTTCAGGCGAGCAGTTAGGGTTAGGAGGGACTTACAGCGTTAGAGGTTATCAAGAACGTGAAAGTAGTGCAGACTCAGGTAATGTCTTACATTTAGAAGTCCATACGCCTCGCTGGTACAGTGCAAACCTACTCACATTTTTTGATTATGGGCACGGGAGTCAGCGATCAACCTTACCAGGTGAACCCGAAAAATGGGACATTAAAAGCGCAGGCATCGGTGCACGGTGGCAATGGCGCAACTACATATTTGCCAGTGTTGACCTCGCGTTTGCTTTAGATGATGCGCCCATCGTTAATGCAAACTACAGTACCCAAGCAGGTAATGCCCGGCTTCACGGGAGTTTAGTATTTAGGTATTAACCCGTACTTAAGAAAAAAAACAATATACGCTGAGAGAAACGAAAATGAATAAACTCATAAAAAATCTAAGTAGTACATGGTTAATTTTTCTACTTTATACGCCTGCTCAAGCAACGACTCAAACAGTTGGCAATATCAAATTCGCACGTGGCGTCGTGGCGGCACAACAACCCGATCAAGTCCCCCGTTTACTAGGAAAAGGGGCTGATATTTTCCTAGCCGATAATATTCAAACATCCGAAAAAAGTTTTGCCATTTTAGCCTTTAGTGACGGAGGAAAAATAACAGTACGTCCCAATAGCAGTTTTAGTATCAGAGAATACGCGAATCAAGGCGATAAGAAAAAAGCAATATTTGACCTACACAAAGGCGGAGTAAGAGCAAGTACAGGCAACATCGCTCAAAAACATCCCGAAAACTACAAAATACAAACCAAACTAACCACCATCGGTGCACAACAAGCCGACTACTCAGTACGCGTATGCCAAAATGATTGTGCTCAAGAAAGCTCCGAATTAAACCCAAACCAGAAAGTACATAAAACTGATAACGTTATTGCTAGAGTAGTCGAACTCAAAGGACAAGTGACCGCCAAAGCCATCACAGAAACAACCAGTAGGAAGCTATCCGTTGGTGGCCCTTTATATACGAATGACCGAATACAAAGTCAAAAAGAAAGCTACGCACTCCTCGCCTTTCGAGACTCAGGGCGCATGACCTTGCAAGCGAATAGTCAATTTGATATACAACACTACCAATACAAACAAGAATCCAAACAAGACCAAGCCGTCTATAATTTAATTATGGGCGGACTCAGAGTTCTAACGGGGAAAATAGGGAAAGTGAATCAACAAAACTTTCAAGTCAACACCCCCGTCGCCACCATCGGCATTAGAGGCACAGGATTTGACCTACTCTGTCAAGGTGAAGGCTGTACCGATCAAGCGCCAGAAAAAACATGCGATGACACAGACAAAGACAACTGTCGCAAGACAGACAAGCCCCTAACGGATCAATTACCCGGGTTACATACTCACGTCTGGGACAGTCGCATCACGCAAACAAACGAAGCCGGAGAATTTGAGCTTGCCGCCCCCGACGCCAACTATATAGCGAACCAACAAGCCAACCCCCGAAAATACACAGAACTACCCAGTATATTCAAAAAAAATATAAGCCCCCGTCCCGATAGTCTAGAAATAGATGAACAAAGCCTATTCGGGACCTCTCATATCACAGGCACGCCTCTGGGTGTTTATGTCACCGTACATAAAGGCCACGTCCAAGTAGAGCAAGCGCCAGGGTTACAAGAAGGCAATATGGAAACCCTCAGTACAAGAAATAATAAAGAAGGCATACAAACAACAAACGATGAAGAAAAAACACATCAAGCCAAGCAGAATACAAAAGTCATACAAACGGTAAACGATGAAGAAAAAACACATCAAGCCAAGCAGAATACAAAAGTCATACAAACGGTAAACGATGAAGAAAAAAAACGTCAAGCTAATCAGAATACAAAAGTCATACAAACGGTAAACAATAAAGAAACAACACGCCAAGCCAACCAGAATAAAGAACTTATGCAAACCCTAGAAACCACGGAATCTAAAAAGCAAGCAGAAGCACTGATTCATCTAGGGCGAAATGAAATTGCCTATATTAATGAACTGGGTGAAATACAGAGACTCGATCAACTTCAAGCCTTTCAAATGCTCGACCCCTACCCACTCCCCATAGACGAAAGGATAGAGCAACTCGATATAGGGATATACTCACTCCTATCAGACCAATATGAAGTCAGTGCAAACAACGATGCAGTCTATCAATGTGGCATAGAATAAAGACACATTAAACCAAAAAAGTCTGAGAACATTTTTAGTTTAAAGGTACCAGAGAGACAAAAGGAATCAATACAATGAACAAAAATCTAAAAAAAGCATTTGTAAAAAAAGCCTTATGTTTAGCTATTGCCGGTATTTTATACCCCAGCATAAGTAGTGCTAATCCCAATGGGCATCAAGTCATCAATGGCCAAGTTCAATTTAACCAAACCGCCAATCGACTGACCATTACGAATAGCCCCAACGCCATCATCAACTGGCAAAACTTCAATATCAAACAAAACGAAACCACCCGTTTTATCCAACAAAACAGCCAAAGCGCCGTACTCAACCGAGTCATAGGCCAAAACCCCAGCCAAATCATGGGGCAACTGATCTCCAACGGCCGCGTCCTTGTCATCAACCCTAACGGCATCGTCTTTGGCGTTAACTCAATCATAGACACCCAAGGCATCATCGCCTCCACCCTCAGCCTAAGCAACGACGACTTTCGTAACGGCAACTACCACTTTACCGCCGGCAGCGGCGCAGGCAATATTCGTAATGAAGGCATCATCCGCACCGGCAAAGACGGCAACATCATCCTCATCGCCCCCCATATCGAAAACAGCGGCATCATTAGTACCGAAGGTGGCAAAGTCATCCTCGCCGCCGGCCAAGAACTGACCATCACCAGTCTCGACAGCCCCGATATCCAATACCAAGTCAAAGCCCCCGACAACGAAGTCCTCAACCTCGGGAAAGTGCTCACCGAAGGCGGCGCCATCAGCCTATTCGGCGGCACCATCACCCACAGCGGCGAACTCAACGCCAACAGCGTACAAATCGATGCACAAGGCAATATTCAATTAGTTGCCACGCAAGATATCACGCTAACAGAAGAAAGTATGACTACCGCTAATAGTTCAACAGGTGATGCAGGCACAATCAAAATAGAAAGTCAGCAAGGGACCACAAGCCTCTCTGGCACAGTACAAGCGCAGGCACAGAATGAAAGCAAAGGCGGAAGCATCCAACTACTTGGCGAGCAAGTCGGCTTATTTGAGCAAGCGAATATCAACGCCAGTGGAACGCAAGGCGGCGGAGACATCCTTATCGGTGGAGACTATCAAGGCAACAACCCCGAAATAAAAAATGCTCAAGCCACTTTTATCGCAGAAACAGCCGACATAAAAGCCAACGCCACCACAGTCGGTGAGGGAGGAAAAATCATCGTCTGGGCCGATGAAACTGCCAATATTCATGGCAAAATAAGCGCAACCGGAGGAATCCAATCAGGTAACGGCGGCTTTGTCGAAACCTCCGCCAAAGAAAATCTAAATATCACCCAAACACCCGATGTCACCGCAAAAAATGGCGAAGCAGGCGAATGGTTAATCGATCCAAATAATATCAACATAGTAGCCGGATCAGGCAATACAAAAATAAATGCAGCGAACCCTTTTGCCTCAACCAATGATGGCGCACAACTTGGTGTAACACTGATAGAAGCCGCATTGACCGGTGGTGCATCAGTCACTATATCCACAGGAACAGGCGGCTCTAATAAAGAAGCGGGAGATATAGACCTACAAACCAACCTAGAATTAGATAACACCACCGGCACCAATACGCTGACTCTCAGCGCACACAATGATGTCAAACTTGATAATATATTCTTTAACCGCAACATTGTAGATACCGTCCCCGGTGGACAAACTCTCAACTTAAATCTAATTGCCGACAGTGATGGTGACGGCAATGGTGTCATCAATATAGGTAGCAAGATCAATACCGGCGGAGGACTCATTGATGCCAGTAGTAATGGCTCAGGAAAAGTATTATTCACCTCAAGCAGTGCCATTGATGCTCCGCTGAATGCAAAAGAAATTAATATCCCAGGCAATCAAATCACACTCAATGATACGGTCACAGTCGATACGCTGAATTTTCAAGGAATAGGCTCCATCTTAGGTGCCGGTACGGTTAATGTGAGTAAAATTTTCAATTGGAGTGGTACGGGAGGTATTGTAGGAACAGGGGTTATTAACACCCTGAATGGCTCAGTGAGTACCTTAAGCGCTAACGCAGCGTCACTATCAAGTTTCTACATTTGGAATAATAGCGGTACCGTTAATTGGAATGGTGACGGTGGAAGTAATGATAGTATCCAAATATATAATACAGCGCAATTTAACAATCTTGCTGGTGGGGTTTTTAATGATAATACCACTGCAACTACTTCAGCCCAATTAGGTATTAATTTTCAAGGCGGTATTAATAATGCAGGGACATGGAATAAGTTAGGCTCAAGCCCATTGGTAAATGTATTAAGCCCTTTTAATAATGCGGGAAGCGTCACTGTAAATTCTGGGTTATTTGATTTGAGGGCCGATGGAACAGATACCGGAAATTACATAACGAGCGGTACCGGAACAATAGCCTTTGGTGGAGGTACTCGAAGTCTGACAGGGGTAACATTAAGCGGAATTAACCCGATAAAATTTACCGGAGCGACAGTGACCGCCGGTGCGGGAAGTAGTTACGCAGTAAGTGCCCCTTTAGAAATTAGTGGTGGTACTTTGAATGCAAATACTGGTTCAACTCTTAATCTCACAGATTTAATTTTAACTAGCGGAACAATTGCTGGGTCGGACACTATTGAAGTGAGTAATAGTTTTATTTGGACAGGCGGTACTATCCAAGGCTCAGGGGTATTGACTACATTGAATGGCTCAACAACTAATATTAATGGAGATGTTGTTGTTTCTTTAGCGGAAACTCGCATTTGGAATAACAGCGGTATTGTAAATTGGGTTGGTGCCGGCAGATTTAATGATTTTTTTCAACTTGAAAATACATCCCAATTTAACAACCTGAGTGAAGGGATATTTAACGATAGAACATCTGCTTCAAATGGTGTAACACTAGGAAGCCATTCGAGTGCGAGTGTTAGTAATGTAGGTATTTGGAATAAAGAGGGTACGAGTTTATCGAGTTTTGGGTTTACACCTTTTCATAATAGTGGCACGGTCACGGTGAATTCAGGAATCTTACAAATAAGTGGAAATGGCACAGATACAGGAACCTATACCACTAGCGGTACAGGAAGTATTGCATTTAACGGAGGTACACGGACTTTAACAGGGGTAACCTTAAGTGGTACCAATCCAATCAAAGTGTCGGGAGCAACGGTAACGGCAAGTACAGGTAGTAGTGCTACTACTCTCTTAGAAATCAGTAGTGGTAGTTTAGATTTATCGACAGGCACCACCTTGAACTTAGCTGATTTAATCATCAGTGGTGGTACGTTGACAGGCTCAGATATAGTCGATGTCAGTAATAGCTTTGATTGGAGTGGCGGCACAATAGGAGGAAGCGGCACTTTAAATACACTGAATGGTTCAAGCACCAACCTTAATGGGGATACCGCTATTTTAGCGGAAAGCCGTGTTTGGAATAATAGCGGTATAGTTAACTGGAATGGTGATGGCGGAAGTTTCGATTCTTTTCAACTTGGAAATACAGCCCAATTTAATAACTTAAGTGGAGGTGTCTTTAATGATAAGACCTTCGCTATAAGTACTGCTGATTTAAGACCTAGTTCAACGGCTAGTATTAGTAATGCTGGTACTTGGACTAAGACAGGCACCAGTCCTTTAACGAGAACAACGAATTTAATCAATAGCAATTTTGATAATAGCGGTACGATCACCGTCAGTTCTGGGGTATTTAATATAAGAACCAGTGGTACAGATACGGGTACCTATAGTACAGGCACCACTGGTAGTACGGGTATTATTGAATTTAGTAGTGGAACACGTAACCTCAATGGGGGAAATTTAACGGGTATCAATGCAATAAAATTCACGGGAGCAACTTTTAATTTAAATAATGGTAGTGTTATTTCGAGTGCAACGCCGCTTGAATTGGTTAGTGGTACATTGAATGTTTCAACAGGTTCTGATGTTTTATTAGACAATTTAAATATGACTGGGGGCGGAACCTTCACGGGTACAGATAATATCAATATAAGTAGTGGGTTTATCTGGTCTGGATCAGGTGGAACCCTTAGAGGCTCTGGTGTTTTAACGACCTTAGCAGGCTCAACCAGTACATTGAATGGAACCCCGCTATTTCTTAGGGATAGTCGTATTTGGAATAATAGTGGCACAGTGAATTGGAATACAAGTTTAGGGAGCACCGCTTCCATTGCCTTGGATGACACGACACAGCTAAATAATTTAAGTGGTGGCGTCTTTAATGATAACACCGCAACCCTTAATGCCTCACGATTAGGATTTAAAGCCACGGCAAGTATTAATAATGCAGGTACGTGGAATAAAATAGGCTCAGGCGTACAAACGCTGACCTCATCAACCCCTTTTAACAATAGCGGTACCGTCAATATTAACTCAGGCGAATTTTATATTAACAGTGCGAGCCACAATCAAGCAGGAAGCTTTTCTGTTGCCAGTGGTAGTCAACTACAATTTGGTCATGTTGATACTATTCTCGGTAACCCAGGTAATTTTATCGGTGCAGGGACGGTAAAATACCTCCCATCGGCCGTCTTCGATGGCACTCAAATTGCCTCAATCAATAATCCTAGCACTTTTACCCTAGATGATGGGCCTCTACAAATCGTCTCTTTTACCCAGCCCAGTAACGGAACGTTAACAGATAATAGCGACGGCACCTTAACCTATGTACCCATCCTTGATTTCTCAGGCGACGACCCTTTTTCTATAGTGGTTCAAGATAGTTTTGGGAATATTTCCAGTAGTACAAGTCAGTTGACACTCAATGTCATTACGCCCTCTTTTATTTGGGCGAGTACCGGCAGTGGACTTTGGAGTGATCCTGCCAATTGGGGCGGTACAGTTCCCGTTCCAGGCAGTGATGTGATTATTCCCACCTTATTATCGGGTAGTGATACCATCACCTTTGATAGCGGCACCCTGTTTTTAAATAGCCTGACCACTAATGCGAATGTTAGTGTGACGGGTGGCTCACTTAGTATCGGTGACGCCCTCAGTGATAGTAGCAACTTCGCATTAGGGACTAGTCTAACCCTTGCCGGCGGAAGTTTTGGCGGGGGTGGAACCCTAAAGGTTCTTGGAGACTTTGCTTGGACTGCGGGCACATTAGAAGGTAACGGTATTCTTGATCTTAGCAATGGAGGAATCAGTTGGAGTGGTAATCTCGTGCAAAATGGCATGACCGTTAATATGATTAGCGATCCAGTTATCAATACCCCGGCTAACTTCACCTATACCCTTAATGCAGGTGCGATGACGATTCCTGGCGCAGTAACTATTAATGATACCAGTACTTTAAATTTGGCGGGTGGCACCTATACTGCAGCAGGAGGGCTCAATATAGCAGGAGGACTTGACTGGAGTGGTGGACAAATCAATACGGGTGCTAATCCAGTGATTAACTTAGTAACAGGCGTTATGACCCTGACCGGTGACGGTACACTTATTGCCAGTAATTTTACTAACCAAGGCATCTTGACCAAAAATACCGGGACCGGCACCAATACCTTAAACACTCCCTTGAGCAACTCAGGCACAATCAATATCGACAAGGGCGTATTAAGTGTCAGCTCAACACTCAGTAATACCGGCGTTATCAGTCTCAGCAATGGCGCTAGTCTTACCGTTGCAGGCGCCAGTTTTGATAATGTCGCAGGCGCCACAATCAAAGGGGCAGGCACCCTAAATACCCCAGCCTCAGGATTAACCAACAACGGCATTATTGCCGCCGGCTTTTCCCCTGGACTAATGATAATAAATGGCGATCTAAATCTAACCGCCACTTCAGTCATTGATATTGAAATACAAGGCACCAATGCAGTCACTCCTGATTTTGATATCCTCAACGTATTGGGCAATGCAAACCTAGATGGCAGTTTAAATGTCACGTTACCCACAGGTTTTGACCCCATAGGCAATAGCTTTACTTTTTTAACCACCACAGGGACCGTCACCGGAACTTTTGCGACAGAAAATACACCGGCAGGGTATACCATGGCCACCAATTATTTAAGCAATGCAGTGACCTTAAATAATTTTGCTTTACCGAGTGTCTTTTGGGATGGCGATGCTGGCGATGGCTTATGGAGTAGTGCGTTCAACTGGTCCAATGACCTTTTACCCATCCTCACGGATGATGTCACCATTGGACTGGGAACGGGTAATTTTGTGATCTTAAATACCGCCGCCAGCATCAATAGTCTGACAGCCACAGATCCCTTTACATTGAGCGCAGGTAGCTTAACTCTAAGTAATGACTCCAGCTTTAATGATTTTACTTTATCCGGAGGCACGCTGGCAGGTGCTGGAGATATTACCGTTAATGGCCTATTCAACTGGAACGGTGGATTGTTAAGCGGTAATGGCAAATTGATTACACTAGCGACTAGCATACTCAACAATGCTCTCAACTTAAGCCTAGGTCGTGACTGGATAAATACTAATACCGGCGTAGTGGATTGGCAGTCAGGCGACTTAACCCTGACGAATGCCACCCTAAGCAATGCTGGCAACTTCGGCAATCACCATTCTGGAGCCAACATACTGACACTCAGCAATGCAGGAGTCGTCAACAACACAGGCAATTTTAACCTGACATCGGATATTAGTATTGTCGGTGGCAGCTTCAATAACAGCGGCATTGTCAGACTCAATGCGCCCTCAATATGGAGCAGCAGTGGTACGCATAGCGGCACTTTTATAGGTGAAGAGCGTATTGAATTTAAGGACGGTACCAACATCTTTGACACTGGTTCCGTGTTTAATGCTGATGGGCTCAGTGCCACCGTCTTTAACGGAGGTACAGCCACAATTAACGCAGGAGCTTCTTACAACGCAACTGTCACGGAGATTTTAGGGAGTCAATTCATACTTAACAGTTCAGCAAGCAGTGAACAGCTTACGATTGGCAACGCAAGCAATTTAGCTGGAAATGGCGACTATACGGTCAGCAAAGCCTTAAACACCAGTAACACTGCAACCTTAAACGATAACGGAAAAATTATTCTCAGCGGCGCAGGCACCGCCCAAGTGAGCTCAACTAATTTTGATAAACCTCTCGAAGTGCAAGGCGACTGGTTATTTGATCGTAGCTTTAGTGGTAGTGGGGTAATTAGCATTAGCAACACAGGCAAAGCCACCTTCAATGCTCCCAGTGATGCACTTATTGCTGGCTTAGTAGTGGACAATAGCGGAACCCTAATAAAATCGGGAGTCAACACCTTTACCTTTGATAGAGCGGTCATTAACAGAGGGCAAATGAATCTCATAGCAGGAACTTTAAAAGCTGACGGCGGATTAGTGAATGCAAACACGCCAGGTAACCTCAAGGTTGACTCCACACTGGATGTCACGGTTGGCTTATTAAACAATGACGGAATGCTCACTGGAACAGGCCATATTTTAGGCAACGTGAGCAACACGGGTATTATTGCACCCGCTGGGCCTGATACGGTTGGAGTGCTATCCATCACAGGGGATTTGGATATGACGCCCAACTCACAGATCCAAATTGAAATAGCGAGCAGCAGCCAATTTGATCAGCTTAATATTACAGGTGATATTAAGCTGGGTAGCCGCCTAACGGCTAGCTTAATTAACGGCTACAACTTTACAGCAGATGACAGCATCAGCTTTCTCAATACCGGCGGTACAGTTTTCGGAACCTTTGCAGGGCAAGAACTGCCACAACACTTTATCAGTAACATCACCACGAATACCATCGAGTTGCTCTTCAAGCCAACTAATTTTACCTGGAGCGGACCAAGTACGGGTACAGCGCTGTGGTCAAATGCCGATAACTGGGGAGGGCTTATTCCGATCAATAACAGCGATGTGCTAATACCTGACCAGGTAGGCAACACCCTAACCGTGTTATTTGACAACAGCGCAGGAACACTCAATCTAAAAACCCTACAAGCCAACGAAAACCTAAGAATTTCAGGTGGATCACTCAGCTTCGGTAATGTCCTCAGTGATAATAGTCAGTTTGCCGCAAATAGCGCCCTCGAAATCTCCGCAGGTGAGTTGGGTGGAGCCGGCACCTTGACCGCATTAGGTGACTTTAATTGGACAGGTGGCACACTGATTGGCAATGGCACCTTCGACTTAGGTAATGCGCAATCCGTTAATCTGAGTGGCAATCTCGTACAAAATGGCATGACCGTTAATTTCATCAATAATCCCCTCATTAATACACCCGCCAACCTCGTTTACACCCAAAACGCAGGCACCTTAAATATACCGGGGGCAATGAATATCATTAATAACAGTATTATAAATTTAGCGGGCGGAACCCTAACCACTGGAGGTGCATTAAACAACAGTGGTGTACTTAGCTGGAGTGGCGGACAAATTAATACCGGTAACAATACATTGACTAACAGCGCAACCGGCAATATTGCCTTAACGGGAAATACAACTGCGAATGCCAGTCATTTTATTAACCAAGGGGCCTTCACCAAAACAGCAAGCACCGGTACAAGCACCTTCAATACCCCCGTTACCAACTCAGGTACCTTCAATGTTGAAAGCGGGCAATTCACCACTGGGACTTACATACAAACCGCCGGCAGCACCACACTCAAAAATGGTGCACAACTGCAAGCAACAACAGTCGATATTAATAATGGCACCTTGAATGGGGTAGGTACGTTAATCGCAAACGTCACGATGGCTGCAGGGACACAGATAGCCCCCGGCTTATCGCCCGGCATACTCAGCATAAACGGCAACCTAACGCTAGACCCAAATTCAACCACCCTCATAGAAATTGCCGGTACTACTGCGGGTACAGAATACGATCAAATCAACGTCAGTGGCACAGCCAACCTAAACGGTAACCTACAAGTCAACGAAATAAATGGATACACAGCAAGCGGCGGAGAAAGCTATACCGTGATGACCTGCGCCAGTTGTAGTGGTGATTTTACAGCCGAAAACTTACCAAGCCCGTTGTACAGTCGCTCTATAAGCTCCAATAGTATTGGGTTGCAGGTCGGAGCAACACCGACGCCAGAACCTTCAATTCCAGAAGTGATTCAGAAAGCAAATTTTATAATAAACTCAGAAGTGGTTAACTTGGCCAATTTAGGGGGGGAAACAGGAGATTTCACTGCGGTTAAGAAATTTAAAATTAACTTAAGTGACGAAGAATCAGAATCAGAGGCACAAGATCAAGTGATAGGTGAGTGCAGATAAATTATACAGCTAACCTTAAAAAGCATAATGATTCTAACATTTAAGCTTCATAATAAGGGGGGGTAACTCAGTTTTCCCAAGAAATTTTGAACCCTAGAGAGGTACGTAATACGGGATAAACAGTGCACCGAATGTCCCGTATTACGCAAATTTCGTACGAGCTACGTGATATATTAATACTACTTTAAACAAAAGTTATTTTTCAGGAAAAGCTTAATAAGCCAAATTAAAGTCAGGCATGTTAAAGCGACTTAAGCCTCGCATTCCAGGCTTCTCCCTCTGGAAAAGGCGTTTATTTTCCATTCGCAAGGTTAAAACCTTCGCCTTTCAGGCGAACAGATTTATCTCTTATCGGTGTCGCAAATGGCAGAGTTTGATGAGTCGTATGATTTGTGAGTGTTGAGCTAACAAGGGCAACCACAAGGGATTGCCCGTACAGTT
>ENA-OSET01003928-OSET01003928.1-sediment-metagenome-genome-assembly--contig:-NODE-3928-length-13387-cov-3.664012_pt1 | contig 13387 bp, 11 predicted proteins | sample MGYA00237882_ERZ534229 | MGnify/ENA primary metagenome ERZ534229 (study PRJEB26408, sample SAMN06266212) | sediment metagenome | isolation source: Hudson Canyon methane seep mesocosm | place...
TTTTCAATTGAACTTGCGAGTAACGACATGCTAAAACAGCATATCCAAAATATAAACCCAACAAATAAATAACCTTCTATCGCGTGCCCACCCAACCAGTTTGAATTACTGAGCGCAGACATTATGACTTGCAACATTTCAGGCACAGCTATTACCAACAAGAAAACTGTATTTTTAAAAACCATAACAAACGTAGCTAAAATATTCGGCATCGCTATTTTAATCACTTGTGGAAAAACAATTAATAAGGTTTTTTGCCAATAGCCTAAGCCTATCGAATCGGCAGCTTCATACTGACCACGCGGTATTGCCTGAAATCCACTTCTGAATACTTCTGCCATATAAGCAGACATAAATAAGACTAAAATAATCCAAACCCGTAAAAGTTTATCTACCGTCACATCTTGAGGAAAGAATAATGGCAGCATCACTGACCCCATAAAAAACAAAGCCAAAATAGGCGTCCCACGAAAAAATTCAATACACGTAACACTCACAGAACGAGCAAAAGGCATTTCAGATTGTCGACCTAAGGCCCATAGAAATCCAAACGGAAAAGCAATAATAATACTTGCTGCAGCAATAAGTACATTTAATGAAAACCCTCCCCATAAGTCAGTACTAACGGGTTCCAAACCAATCTTGCTACCGTCTAAAAAAGCTAAACAAATAAAAGGTAAAAGCAGGTAAGCAGGTACGGCGACTTTATTTCGTAAATGTGCAGGTAAAATAAAAGACAAAGCAATCACGCCAGCTAATAACAATAATGAAAGATTTACACGCCATATTTCATCACCTGGGTAACTGCCATAAAATATTTGTTGTGACCAGGCTTGAATAAACACCCAACAGGCGCCGTCTTTTACGCAATCAGCTTGTGTTGTGCCATTCCAGTTTGCCGAGAAAAATAACCAATCAAATACCCCCGGTAAAATTGCAAAAAGCGCAGCGGTAATCGTTATCGTGACAACAATATTAAACACTGAAGAAAATAAATTATTCTTCGCCCATGCAATCGGCCCTGTTGTTGATAGGGGTGCTGGCTGATCTGGTAAAGGTTTAAACTCTCTTGCTTGCACAACCATCTCCTTAGCGTGTGGTTAATTCAGTCCGTTTGTTGAAACTATTCATTACAAACGAAATAGCCATATTAAGCGCAAAATATATGGCCAATGTCATAAACATAATCTCGACTGCCTGACCTACTTGGTTTAAAGCCGACCCAGCAAAAACAGTAAATAGTTCGGGGTAGCCAATCGCTGTAGCAATCGTGGTATTTTTCACTAGGCTTTGGTATTCACTATTTAACATTGGGGTAATTACCCTCATTGCTTGAGGAACTATGATGAGCGACATAATTTTGCTTTCTTTTAAGCCAATACTTCTAGCTGCTTCAGTTTGACCCGTTGGTACAGATTGAATTCCAGCTCTAACCGCTTCGGCTATAAAAGCACCTGTGTAAATCGATAAAGCAACGGCTAATGATATAAACTCAGGAATAATGGTTGTACCACCTCTGAAATTAAATCCTTGCAATGCAGGGTAATCAAAATGAAAGGGCACACCTGATATAATTAAAGCAAGAAGTGGTAAACAAATTAATAAAGCTAAACTAGTCCATAAGATTGGAAATTGTTCACCAGTTAATTCCTGACGTTTTGTCGCCCAACGCTTAATAAGAAATACACCGATAATTGCAGCTACAATTGCACCATAAACAAGACCCGAACCAGACTCACCCACTAACTGGGGTATATATAAACCTGTAACATTTAAAAATATAGAGTCGCCTATATTAATACTCTCACGAGCTATAGGTAAGGAATTAAAGATGGTATACCAAAATATAACTTGTAAAATTACTGGAATATTTCGAAAAATTTCTACATAAATAATTGAAACTGTTCTGATTAAATAATTATGTGAGAAGTAAGCAACGCCAAAAATAAAACCCAGAATCGTTGAAAATATAATACCGACAATTGAAACTAAAATAGTATTCAGAATGCCTATCGTAAAGATTTTTAAATAGCTATCCGTTGTCTGAAAAGGTAGCAATGACATCAGTACATCAAAACCAGCAGAAGTATTTAAGAAGCTAAACCCACTTTTGATCCCTTGTGCTGCCATATTATCTAAAGTGTTTGAAACAATTGTGTAGAAAAAACCAACAAGGAATATGAGTAAGAAAGACTGATAAATCCAACCTCGATACTTTGGATTATTATAAAAAGCTTTTGCGCCCACAGAACTTGGACGTGTCTCAAGTTTTAATTGTTCAGTAGTTTTGTTAGAAAACATAAGTACATCTTCTTGAGTGTCAGGAAGGAATTAAGTTAATAAAAAAGGGGCTTACGTAGAAGCCCCTTTTAAATATTTAACAATTAACGCATCGCAGGTGAATATAAAATTCCGCCTTTATTCCACTGAGCATTTAAGCCGCGTGAAATTTTCAAAGGAGAACCTTGTCCAACATTACGTTCAAATGACTCTGAGTAGTTACCAACTTGCTTAATCGCTTGATAAGCCCAATCAGCAGGTAAGCCTAATTTCTCACCTAAATCACCTTCCGAGCCCAATAATCTCTTTTGACCAGGCTTTCCATTAGCTTTTAAGTCCGTCGCATTCTCTGAAGTAACGCCTTGAAATTCGCCTTCGATTGAAGCATTAACAACCCACTTAACAACATTAAACCACTCATCATCATTCTGACGAACAACTGGTCCTAGTGGTTCTTTCGAAATTACTTCAGGTAAAACAATCGCAGCAGATGGATCTTTTAGACCAATACGCAGTGCATATAATTGTGATTGATCAGAAACTAAAAAGTCACAACGTCCAGATTCAAAACCTGCTCGTGTTTGATCAGCTGTATCAAAGGTAATTGCTTTATAATTCATTTTATTTTCACGGAAATAATCAGCAATCGCTAACTCTGTAGATGTTCCTGCTTGAATACACGCATTCGCTCCATCTAACTCAGTCGCAGATTTAACGCCTAATTTTTTACTCACCATAAAACCTGCGCCGTCATAATAAACAACGCCCGCAAAGTTTAGACCTAATGATGTATCTCGTGTATGTGTCCAAGTTGTATTACGTGAAAGAACATCAACTTCGCCAGATTGAAGCGCTAAGAAACGTTCTTTAGCCGTTAAAGGCTTATATTGAACTTTAGAAGCATCACCTAATACTGCAGCTGCAACTGAACGACAAACATCAACATCCAGTCCACTCCAGTTACCTTTTTCATCTTTTTGTGAAAAACCCGCTAAACCGGTACTGACACCACAAGAAACAACACCTTTCTTTTTAACTGAATCCAACGTGGAGCCTGCAAAACTTGATTGTGCAGAAAAAGCTAATCCTACAGCTGCGAGCGTCATTGTTATATTTTTGATTTTCATATCCTGATTACCCTATTTTATATTTTGTTTTTATTCCATGAATCGTTTTTCTATTTAACTCGAATACAACTAAAGCATTCATGGTTATTTCGAGATTAACATAGAACTTATTCAGTTTAGTACAGTATCGTCATACTTTCTTAAAAGTTTTTCTATAAGTTATCAATAAATTACAGCCTGCTCCTCAAAGTGAAGAACGATTCATTTTAAGTCTGAGATAAGTTTGTTGTATATTCAAAGCATCTGCACTTGCTCGATGCCTTACAGTGGTTGTTTCAGATAAAACCTGATGGTAAAGAGGAGTCCATTGTTCTTTTTCTTCTTCGCTCAATAAATTTAAAATAGACTCAATTTTAAATTGCTGTATTACTTCTGCTTCTTCAAATAGTTTTCCAATCCAGCTCATGTCATTTGCCCAAGCATCTGAGTACACAGTGACACCATTCAAATTTTTATTTAGCCATTGAGCAACCCACACTAAGGTCTTCCCTTTTTCTTTTAATAATGAGCGTTGAATACCGTGTAAACTTTCAGCTTCTTCACTCCAGTGCAACCAAGAATTGATCGGCTTTATTAAACAACACCCTAAGGATTGATTACTTGTTACAAAGCCAACTTCAATCGGATAACTACCTCGACCAAAACCTGAAGCTTCTATATCAATCACACAAGGCTTATAGCACTCATGGTTTGTGTCACCATATTTCAAATAGAAGCTACCTAACTATGTATAAGCGATAAAAAATTACGCGGCTAAAAACCTCTGGCAGATTCCAATAAATACACGTGGCTTTTCTGCATGTAACCAATGAGTTGTTTCTGGAATAATTTTCATTTCTGTATTTGGAAATAAACTTAATGTCTGTTGTTTATATGCTGGTTTAATATAATTCGATAAGCCACCACCAATAAACAACACTTTCCCCAAATAAGGCTCATCATTTGAAAGCCCCTCTAGTATTTTAGAATAATTTTTATAAATTGCTAAAAGATTCATTTTCCATGAAAATATTCCCTGGTCACGTTGAATTAAATTCTTCATTAAAAACTGCCTGACACCAAGCGTCTCTATATAACTACTTAATCGTTTATCAACTGCTGAGCGTGTTTTATCCTGATCAAAATCGACTGCTAATAAGCCCTTAAATATTTCATTATGATGTGCTGTATACGTCACTGGTGATATATCGGCCACAATTAATTTATTAATACGCTCAGAGTGAGTAAGTGCTATGCTCATTGCTACTTTCCCCCCCATAGAGTGACCAAGAATACTTACTCGATCAAGATTCTGTTCATCCATATAATGAATCACATCTTCAGTCATTAATTCATATGACATTTCTTCAGTATGAAAAGACTCCCCATGGTTTCTTAAGTCTAATGAATGTACTTGAAAATCTTTGGACAATTCATTTGCTATACGCCCTAAATTATCTGATGAACCAAACAAGCCGTGTAATATAATAAGTGCATCACCCTGTTGGCCTTTTACTTTAGCAGCAAGTCTTAAGTCTTTATTTTTCATTACTCGGTTCACATTATTGAAATCAAAAACATATATTAAATGGTATATTATTTTTTATGTCCTAACCTTTTATTAATAGTTTCAATAATCAGTTTATTTAGGATTTATGAATGGTGTCATTGCTTCCCCCTCAAGAAAAACGTGCTCAACGGCGTCTACCTGCCGCAAACCTGAAAGCCCAGCTAAAATCAAAACAAGGTCTATTTTCAACCTGGTTAGAACTTGATGTTGTCGATTTTAATTTATCAGGAATAGCACTTAAACTTCCAAGCGAACCTGAATTAGGTTCCAAGTTAAATCTTAAACTTATTTTAGAAATGGATACAGGGGAAATTAAAGTAAATCAATTAGAAGCTAAGGTTGTTAATAAAGTAAATACCATTGGAGATGGCGTTTGGCGAGTCGGAGTAATTTTCAGCAGCCAAACAAAACAGTCAGTTGATACAATGAAACAACTGGAACGTATTAAACAAATGCTCGAAAGAAACGCTGCCATCACAGAACGTATAACACGAAAGGTAGGTTAAGTACTAACTTCTAAAATACAAACACTTGAACCTGAATTAACAAAATAAACTCAGGTTCAAGCGATAAAACGCTTTAGTTCTATTTTATCACTGGACTAAAATATCTTAGCAAAAAAACATACAACTCAAATAATCTTCTAAGGCTGCACAATTTTCTTCTTCATTAGTATTATGTGGTATAAAAATTTCCATCTTTTATCATTTAACCCCGCTAATTTTTAAAATAAACACGCTTGTATTTAAACTAAAATATCCCAAGCGCAAGTTTACTATAGGAGATAAACTTCTATATTTCTTGACTAAGTGTGACATTGTTTTGACTGCATGTTGCAAGCTCAAATAACTACGAGTAAGTTAAGTATATCTACCTTTAACAACATGGTATTCAATCCTTTTCCGGATATTAGTTATGGCTAAAAAGAAAGGAAATAGTAAAACGTTTTACGTCAATTCTTCCACAGCGAAAACACTTGCTAGCTATCTAATGCATAAGGGCCTTGATTCCAGTTCGATTGAAACTGTGCTTGCTTGTAGCTTAGATGATTTAAATGATGTAGAGCACCGCATTCCCATGCAGCATTATCATGCACTTTGGACACTTGCATTAAATTATACAAAAGAACCGGCATTAGCGCTGTCATTAGGCTCTAAACCCTTTCAGGATGAAATGGGCTTAGTTGGACACATATTCTTTAACAACGACACCTTAAATGCGGCATTAAAGCAATATGAGCGTTACTACGCGCTTGTTCATGAAGGGATGCATATCGAAGTTAAAACAGATGCAAAGTTCGCTTATATCAACTATATATGTGATTCTGAAGAAGCATATTCGCAAACGGATATGGAGTACACATTAGCCATATCAATTTACAGAGCAATGCTACACATACGGGATGGAATCGAAATAGAACATATATATTTCCAGCATAGCCCGCCGACCTACGAGTCCAGTTATAACGAGGTATTCCCCTGCCCTGTCAGGTTTAATCATGCACATTGTTCAATCGTATTTAAAAAACAATATCTTGATTTTAAACTTCCAAAACGCAGCTTATATTTACATCAAGTATTAACACATCATATTGAAACATTATTTAAAAAAATAAGACCTGAAGAAACCCTGACTGACAAAGTGATTAACCTTGTTGAAAAAAAATTAGCAAAAGATAATATTGATGCAGAACATATAGCAGATAAACTTTGTATGAGTCGTCATACGCTTTATCGAAAACTTAAACAGGAAGGCCTTTCTTTTCATGATTTAGTAGACCAAGTACGTAAAGAGAAAGCATTCCATTACTTAGACCTAAATAAGCGATCACTTAGTGAAATTGCTTTTTTGCTTGGTTTCTCTGAGTTAAGTGCTTTTAGTCGTGCATTTAAACGCTGGACAGGGATCTCACCAGCAAAATACATAAAACAGAACGTAAAGTCTTAACCCTCAAACTTTAACGCTTTATTCAATATATTATGAAACTCATTAACTTTACATTCTTTATCAGCCCCATGTTACTCCTAATAACTGCCTGTAGTTCAAACTATCTAATAACAGATCAAATTCCTCATCATGAAAAAACAGAAGACCTCAAACAAGCACTTTGTATTTACAAAAAAGAAAAAGGCATTGCAGAAGTAATAGCTATTAAACAGTACGCTTATCAATTCAAGTTTTATTTGGGGGATGATATTTTTGAAATTAGTAAAGGGAGCATTGTCAGTAATAACGGACTAAACATAGGAGATGAATTTAAAGCTGTTAAAGAAGTTATGGTCAACGATACAAATAGACATGACTGTCTGCCTGTTGAGTTTCACTTAATTCCCTAAATCGGATATACCAAAAAACTACCACATTAAATCATCAGGAATAACAAAGTCTTTATATGGGTCATCTTCTATAGATTCATTCATTTCGACTTGATTCGTTTCCAGATAAACTACAACCGATTCATCTCTTTGTGAAATTTTTTCAGCAACCGCCGTTGGCACTAAATAAAACTCGTCATCCTGCTGAGTAATCGCTAATTTACCACGTTGGAGATAACCTTGCTGTTCTGCATCAATGTATAACTTTTTAATTTGTTTATTTACAGCAAATTGAAAACCTATATCACCGTTTTGGCGCTCAATTTTATTCGTTTGAATCAGTTGAATTATTTGAGCTTTAATTGCTTTTTTATCTTGCTCTGCTTTTTTCAGTCGATTAAGTTCACGATCTTTCTCAGCTTTTTCTTGTTTTTGTTTATCAACGATATCCTGTTTCTGTATTGCTTCTTCTTGCAACACATTTTTTGGGGTTTGTTTACGTTTCTGTCGCTTCTCTTTTTGTATTTTTTTTGCTTTTTTCTTATCTACCAAACCTGAACCCATCAGTTGTTCTTGTAATGATTTAGCCATTTCGATACATCCCTTCTTCTGAATTCAGTTTGGTAAATTAAGTGAACATTTTTAACACTTACAATTAATAATTAAACGTCTAGGTTAGAAACTTCTAATGCATTCGTTTGGATGAAATCACGACGAGGTTCAACTTCATCTCCCATCAAGGTCGTAAAAATTTGATCAGCTGCCACCGCATCTTCAATATTTACCTGCATCATTCGACGACAATCAGGGTCCATTGTAGTTTCCCATAACTGTTCTGGATTCATTTCGCCCAAACCTTTATATCGTTGAACCATTAAACCACGTTTAGCCTCTTTCATAAGAAAGGCTATCGCTTGTTTAAAGTCAGTAACCGGGTGCTGTTTCTCACCTCTTTGAATAAAGCTACTATCACTAAAAATGTCACTAATCGACTCACCTAATTTAGCAATTTTTTGGTAGCTAGATGAGTCAAAAAAGTCTTGATTAAATACATAATCAGTTGAAATACCGTGAACAAAAACACTCACCATTGGTAAGTAAATATCTCGTTCATCATCCAATTTGGTTCCAAATACATAATTCATACCCGTCTTACTATCAACACCTAGAAGCTTTGCCATTTCAGCACTCCACTCCTTTACTTTATCCTCAGATTTTAAAGACTCTGGTGCTAACGTTTCGACCTTAAGCATTTTTTCTAACACAAGTGCTGGGTGAACACGTGATAGTTTATTAATGATATTTTCAACTTTTCGATATTCAGAAACTAGTGTTTCTAATGCCTCACCAGAGATAGCTGGTGCTTCAGCGTTCACAAAAAGTTGGGTGCCATCTAAAGCTGATTGCGTTAAGTACTGCTCTAACGCGGCTTCATCCTTCAGATATTGTTCTTGCTTACCTTTTTTAACTTTATATAGAGGTGGCATTGCGATAAAGATATGGCCACGCTCGATAATTTCACGCATTTGACGGAAAAAGAATGTTAATAATAAGGTACGAATATGTGATCCATCCACGTCCGCATCAGTCATAATAATAATGCTATGGTATCTCAGTTTTTCAATATTATATTCTTCACGGCCGATCCCACACCCCAGAGCAGTGATCAATGTTCCGACTTCAACCGACGATAACATTTTATCAAAACGCGCTTTTTCAACGTTTAGAATTTTACCTTTAAGCGGTAATATCGCCTGTGTTTTACGATCTCTCCCCTGCTTAGCTGAACCGCCAGCAGAGTCCCCTTCCACTATGTATAGTTCAGAAAGAGCAGGATCTTTCTCTTGGCAATCTGCTAATTTTCCAGGTAAGCCTGCAATATCTAACGCTCCTTTACGACGCGTCATCTCTCTCGCTTTGCGTGCAGCTTCTCGTGCTCTCGCTGCATCAATCATTTTATTAACAATCGCTTTTGCTTCCTGAGGAAACTCCATTAAATAATCACCTAAACAGGCATTCATTTCCTGTTCTACAGCAGATTTTACTTCCGAAGATACAAGCTTATCTTTCGTCTGAGATGAGAATTTTGGATCAGGTACTTTTACAGAAACAACAGCAGTCAATCCTTCTCTAGCATCATCGCCAGAAGTACTTACTTTTGAATTTTTACCTAAGCCTTCCTTTTCTATATAGCTATTCAAAGACCTTGTTAAAGCAGATCTAAAACCTGCTAGATGCGTTCCACCATCTCTTTGTGGAATATTGTTCGTGAAACAATATATATTTTCTTGGAAACCATCATTCCATTGCAACGCAACCTCAACACCAACACCATCTTCTTCTCTAAACGTAGAGAAATAACAAATTCTATTTACCGGTGTTTTATTGATATTCAAATATTCAACAAAAGCCTGTAAACCACCTTCATAGTTAAAGACTTCTTCACGACCAGAACGCTCATCTTTTAAGACAATGTTTACACCTGAATTTAGAAATGCGAGCTCTCTGATTCGTTTTGCCAGCTGGTCATAATGAAATTCAATATTTGAAAAGGTATTTGGCGAAGGAATAAAATGAACTTCTGTTCCTGTTTTTTCTGTATGGCCAATAACCTCTAATGGTTTTTCTGGAACACCTTCATGGTATACCTGCTCGTGTACTTTACCAGCCCTTCTCACGGTAAGTTTTAACTTACTAGATAATGCATTTACAACCGACACACCAACGCCATGAAGACCACCAGATACTTTGTAGGTGTTATCATCAAACTTTCCGCCAGCATGTAATACCGTCATAATTACTTCAGCTGCAGAGACACCTTCTTCTTCATGTATATCAGTTGGGATTCCACGACCGTCATCGGAAACAGTAATCGATTCATCCGGATGAATAGTTATTTTAATTTCTGAGCAAAAACCAGCTAGAGCTTCATCTATCGAGTTATCTACAATTTCAAAAACCATATGATGAAGGCCTGTGCCATCATCAGTATCACCTATATACATACCTGGTCGTTTTCTTACAGCATCAAGTCCTTTTAGAACCTTTATACTGGAAGAATCATAATTAACTTCTTGTTCACTCATTAATATTCTGCTCCTAAAAAATCTTAGACGACCTATAATCGAATGTGAATTTTTCTATTATTAAGTTTATAAGGGTAATATTTTGCCATGTTCCACGTGGAACATTTTATAAATTTTATTATCAGGTAAAGCTTTTTGTACGATAGTATTATCTAATGCCGTACAAATAACCTGAGTTTCTAATACCGCTAGTCTATCAAAAATTAGCTGAAGATTTTGGTAATCTAATTCAGCTGATATATCATCAATTAACACTACTGTTCTTTTGTTTACCTTATCTACTAAGCTCTGGATCTGCGCTAAGTATAAAGCTAAAACGAGCAATTTTTGTTGGCCGCGAGAAAGAACATCTTCGACCAACCGCCCTTTTATTGTTACTTTTAAATCAGCTCTATGTGGACCAAATTGCGTAAACTTACTATCGATATCTTTGTTATGGTTTTTTTCCAATGCATCCTGCATTGCTAACCCTTTATCCCAACCTCTGATATATTGTATATCGAGTTCATTTCCAATTTTAAAATATGAAATTATTTTTTTAAAATTAGAACGTAGTTTTGTTGTATATGTCTTTCGACACATATCAATATCTTCAGCCAAACTTGATAGTTTACGATCCCATACCTTCAACTGAAGAGTGTCTATCTTAGCAGTTCGAAGTAATGTATTCCGCTGTTTTAAACAATTATTATATTCATTAGAAAGACTAGAAAACTTATGTTCCACGTGGAACACCCCCCAGTCTAAAAATTTTCTTCGTATTTTGGGTGGTCCAGTTAATAACTCAAAACTATTGGGATCAATTATTACAACAGGTGAAATAACAGCTAATTTTGATGCGCTTCGAATTAACTCACCATTTAACTTTATATCTGTATTTGATAATACGGTTTTTCTTATGCCAACAGCATGCATACTCAAAGGTGTTGTATCAGCAAACTGAATTCTGTCATGATTACCAGAGAGTCTTCCAAATAATATAAACTCTTTAGCACTAACATCTCTATTGACGATATTTCTTATTCGACGACTTCTGAATGATTTCCCTGTGGACAGATAATAGACCGCTTCTAATAAACTGGTCTTACCCGATGCATTTGAGCCTATTATAAAATTTAGATGTGAATGAAAAATTATTTCATCTGCATGGAGGTTTCTAAAAGAGTTTGGTGTGAGAGTAAGAATAGCCATAAAAGTTCAGTATCATTAAACAGCATACAACAAAATAAAATTACTAACTAAAAAGGTTTAATGATACCTAAACAAATATGCTTCAAATTAATGAAGCATATTTAGCCTATCATCCACAAACATATCCAGTTCAGGTGCTAAAACATGTACATAACGGTCGAAATATAGAAATTGTTTTAGCAATAAGGCAAACTCCCGAGGAAAATGAATACCGTTGTCTTCCCCGACTTTCACCATATCCATCAATATATTATTAACATCATCTTCACCTTGTGAAGGTATTGCACTGTAGTCAGGAACCATCACATCTAATTTGTTAAAAACACGTTTAAGGTCATCAGCTAAGTCACTAGCGTCAACAGTGTCATCTGTAATACCAATACGAATCATTGCATCTGACATACCATTAAAATCACCAACCATAATGGATGACATAAAGTCAGACACTGCTTCCCATGTACCAGGGTTAATGCGTCCTACAATACCAAAATCTATAAAGCCAATTTTGCCATTTTTCAAAACCATCAAATTCCCTGCATGAACATCTGCATGAAAAAAACGACACTTCGTTAAACTAGAAAACCAGGTGTTCATTGCAGTAATGAGTGTTTTTTCAGGGTCATCGCAATATTTTCTGATTGTATCTAAATCAGTTAAAGGCACACCATAAAAGCGTTCCATAGTGAGTACTTTCATTGCAGATGCTTGTTCATATACTTTTGGAACGATCACATCATCATTTTCAGTATCTTTTAAGAATTCATCAAACTCTCTTAAATTATTAGCCTCTTTTATAAAATCACACTCTTCCATCATTGTTCGTTGAATCTCTTCAACGACGCCTGATAAAGAAGTCCATGATAATTTTGGGGCTAAAAATTCTAGTATTCGAGCTGATACGTACAAAAAATTCAGATCAGTTAATAAAACATTTTCTACACCTGGCTTTTGGATCTTTATAACTACATCTTCACCAGTAATTAATCTTGCTGCATGAACTTGCGCTATAGAAGCTGAGGCAAGCGGTACAGGATCAACATAGGAATACACTTCATCTAGCTTTCGCCCTAACTCTTGTTCAACTATTTTTTGTGCAACTGAAAATGGAAACGGCTTGGTTTTATCTAAGCAGTTTTGAAACTCTTCAACATAATCTTTTGGAAAAAAAGTAGGCGAACTTGCAATAAACTGCCCTAATTTAATATACGTAGCACCAAGTTCTTCAAATATATTTCTCAGAAGTTTCGGGTTTGGTGGTCGTTGTCCAACTAACCATTTAGTACCTGTTTTAGCAAGAACACTGGTTGTTTGTACTATTCTAAAAGTCCCTTTAAATGTATCTACAAAAAATCCCATTTACTTTCCTTTGTTTCTAGCTAAAATCTAGTTATATCTAATTATACCTATGCTTATAATTCAAAATTAAATTTTTACAACCGCATTGGCATGATGACATACAAATTATCACTTTCTTCAGATGATTCAATTAATGCAGACGAGTTCGAATTTAATAAAGTCATTTTGATGTTATCAGAAGTGATAACGTTCATTGCATCAATTAAATAACTTACGTTAAACCCAATTTGTAAATCGTCATGTACATAATTTACATCTAAGCAATCTTCTGCTTGCTCGTGTTCTGGGTTATTAGCAAATACCTGTAATTGATTATTGCTAAGGTGTAACTGAATTCCTCTTATATTTTCATGAGAGAGAATACTTGCCCGCGTAAACATTTCCTTTAAAGACACTCTATCTGCAATCATGACTTTATCCCCACCTTTAGGAATAACACGATTGTAGTCAGGAAATTTTCCATCAATTAATTTTGAGGTGAAT
>ENA-OSET01003929-OSET01003929.1-sediment-metagenome-genome-assembly--contig:-NODE-3929-length-13385-cov-3.087917_pt1 | contig 13385 bp, 12 predicted proteins | sample MGYA00237882_ERZ534229 | MGnify/ENA primary metagenome ERZ534229 (study PRJEB26408, sample SAMN06266212) | sediment metagenome | isolation source: Hudson Canyon methane seep mesocosm | place...
ATTTGAAAGGTATGGTGTCTCGAAATAAAGGTCAAATACTCAACGTTTCTTCTACCGCTTCGTTTATGCCGGGCCCCTTACAAGCAGTGTATTACGCAACCAAGGCATTTGTTACCTCATTTACCCAAGCTATAGCGGAAGAAGTGAATGATTACAATATCACTGTAACAGCATTATGCCCTGGTGCCGTGGCAACGGGCTTTGTAGCCGCTGGTAACCTAGAAGGTGTAGAAATATGGAAGAAAGCGAAATCAGCTGAATCTGTAGCGAAGTGTGGATATGATGCAATGGAGAAGGGGCAACTCGTTGCATTTAACGAAAGTAATTTAAAGTTTATGCTTAATTGGATTGTACCTTTATTACCGAGAAAACTAGTGCTCAAAATTTCTCGCCAAGCGATGGAAAAGGCAGCGTAATTTTTTTCATTAACTGAGATGAATGCATGAAACGAGCAAGTAAATTTATTGTTTCTCAAAATTGGAAGCTACTGCTAAACGATATGGGAATAGAAATCTCAAGTGTACTTGCCTATGCTGGATTACCTGCCGATTTATTCAGCCGGGAGCAAGCAACCCTTTCTCCCGCCGAATACTTCAATTTTTGGCAAGGCGTTGTGCAAGCAGCAGAGGGGGTAGAAATCCCTCTGTTATTGGCAAAACATATCAGCGTCGAATCATTTGATCCGCCAATCTTTGCTAGTATTTGTAGTGCTAATCTCAACGCGGCATTACACCGCCTCAGTCATTATAAACCGTTGATTGGCCCCATGATCCTAAGCATCGACGAGAATAAGCACGCAACGCGTTTAGAAATAAATTGCTATGGCTATGAACAAGAAATTCCGAAATGTTTTGGGCTATCTGAGTTAGTATTTTTTACGCAGCTTTCGCGTATAGCTACTCGCAAAGAAATTAAACCGATAAAGATTGAGCTTACAGAATTACCTGAAAATGGGAGCCAATATGAAGCCTTTTTTGGTTGTAAGCTTACCTTAAGTAAAGCGCTAGCGATTACATTTTCTTATGAGGATGCAACAAGGCCTTTCCTCACGTCTAATGTCGCGATGTGGGAATTCTTTGAAGCCAAACTCAATCAAAAATTGGCTGAACTAGACAAATCCGCTTCAACCGTCGACCGGGTCCGCGCAGTGCTAATCGAATCATTGCCTAGTGGAGACAGTTCTATAGAAACCGTTATTCAAAGCCTAGCGATGAGCAAAAGAACTCTGCAAAGGAAACTCTCTGCTGAAGCTGAAACATTTCAGACAGTTCTTCAAAGTGTTCGTTCAGAATTGGCAGATCACTATCTAGGAAGATCGGAAATTTCTTTAGCTGAAATCGCTTTTCTACTTGGCTTTCAAGAATCAAACTCATTTATACGGGCATACAGCTCGTGGAAAGGTATCTCGCCCGGTAGTTACCGCGAACAGCTCCATTAAGTTCATGTTGTTCTTGAGGACCCATTTGCCTCCGACGCACTTATGTCTGCTGTGGAAGGTTGAGCAGGCAGTATTTTCTATTCGATTTTTTCTCATGAAGTGGGCCAAAAGTGCGTAAATTTTGAACCTCCTGATGTCTGCAAATGGCATCAAGAGGCTTGCTAGTGCCAAAACTTGCCGTTGAAGACCATAGCTAAAAGGGCCGCTCATATAGCTATTTGGCCATATACAAGAGGTGGCAGGTACCTCTTAATCGTGCGTCACCTGTATCGAGATCGCTCTCAACAAGAGTGGGTATACAAAACAGTGATCTGGACAGGATAATGAGTAGGCCTGCAAAACTAACTGATGGGAATCTATAGTCACGGTTTTAGTTCCGCTAAGCATTTGTCTTCTTTGGAATATCCCGCTCTGCTGTAGCAGCACTTTGTGCTTAAACAATTAGAGAGCGACAACTATTTAAAGAAGTGCTCTTGTATTGCCTATTAGCGTTGTGAATGCTTGGCTTTAGCGATGGTATTCAGGAATGACATATAAACCACTACCAGCGAAACTAGCGCAGATTATTTCCATCGGGTGAGCTTTTGTTTGTTTGGTTAGACTGCTCAGAATTTTGAGTTTGCCAATATATTTTGAGTATAAAGTGGTTATTAGCTGCGGGTTACACTGGCGAAACAAAAGTAAATTAGTCGCAGGGCAGCCCTTGTTTTCAGGTGATAGGGAGTTTGTGCCAGTTATTTTTGCACGCATGATGGCTGCTACTCGGTCAATAATGGAGCCCCAGATTGGTAGCTCTTGTCGAAATTTATCCAGGTCTATTTCTAGATTTTCACTAAACGTTTCGTATAATCCAACGTAGGCCATTTTAAAGGTCACATTTTCGGTGACTTTTGAATGCTTAACGCGAAGCTCCTCAAACTCTGACGCATAAACCAAAGGCATGATGCAGTGAGGAGAATAACGATAAAATTGCTCACTCTTATAGAGAGGTGACAATGCAGAATAGAATAAGCTTTTTGCAGGAATTACGTTGCTGTTACGTTTAGGTTGCTTGCCAATAATTGGTACTAATATCTCTCCGTTATGGCCTCTTCCGTAATCTGGAAGGTCTTTATTCAGAGCGGCTCTTACCGACTTCTTGTCTCTCACTAAGTGGAAATAGGCCGCGTTGAGTAGCCAAAATATTTGTTCTGAGTAAGTATGTGCTTCTTCATGGCTTTGCCATTCTTTATTGGGCATTAACATCCAGCGCCCTACGCGTTTACCATATTCTTTGGCCTCATAGAACGCTTTGAGTTCTTTAGCTAGGTAATATACGTGCCCCATTTTCAGGGAAGAAATCTCGGGAAGATGAACAAAGCGTGCAAGGCCAGGAGCGTAGGGGCAGATGCTTTCCTTCCTGGCTATTGAAGCACGAACTTCCAATTCTCTTTGTTGTGGGCCCAGATCTGATGATTGAAACTCAAGTTCCCTGACGCTATTCACGATACTACTCTCCATTCGTTTGTTGTTCAATTCGTTGCGTTCAGAGAATTATGTGGTTTATTGAGTTGTGAATAAAATGAATAAATCGAAAATATCTTGTGAGTAAAAATCACGAATCGTGATGGCTGGTCATACCTTCTATCAATAACTCACGACAACGATGTATAACTCCAACACGTAAAAATCACGCAACCCGATTCTGGTCTATTGTAAAAAACTGCGCACGATCAGACCTTTCGTTTGGCAGGGTTGCACCATACCCGCTCACTGGCTGGCGGTATTGGGCTGGTTTATCAGTCAGGAATGCGACATCACACATACCGGCTTTGAAATCATTGGATGCTACTTTTTCGTCGGTATAGGACTTGAGCTCAATATTGAGTCCCCAGGAAATGCCTTGTGGAACGATGTCGATAAGTAGCGTCATTGAAGGGCCGTTTCGGCTAACTGGGTCATAAATACAAAATACTTTATGTTTGAGTGCCTAAGTATTTCCTATCCAGCCAGTTAACATTGCAAACAAAATTATGCGAACCCACATCAGACTATCTCTCCTGTTGTTCTTAGAAATGAAGATTATTGCAAGGGGAAAAGAAGGAGGTAGCGCTAACTCATAACAACATTCGTGACAATTTCTCACTAAAAGAGGGCGAAGAATTTGCTTGTTTAGTTCAGTAATTCGGCTTTAAAGAAATCAATAAAGTAACGCGCAGTCTTTGGCATGTAGCTGTGTTGTGAGTAAACAAGGTAAATAGGACTAGCTGGAAGAGGCAGGTTTTCTGTTAAATCAACTAAGGTGCCTTCTTCAAGCTCTTTTTCGACCATATGCCTAAACAAAAAAGTAGCTCCCATTCCTTGTTTGGCGAGGCTGCAAAGAGCGTGGATATCATCTACCTCGTGATACTTTTCTTTGTCTAGATTTTTGATATCAGGGAAGTGGAGCCTTAGCTTCTGCGCTAAATTGATATAAGTGGGTATTAAGAGAGGTAAGTCCAACAGTGCTTTCATTGATTCTAGCTGATCATTACTAGAGATGATTTCGGGTGCCGCACACACTAAGGGCTGAATGTGTGTGAGTTTAATTGCTATCAAAGATGAATCGTCTAGTTCAGATACCCTGAACGCGAAATCAATGTGGTTTTCGGTTAGGTTTAGTATGTCTGTTGAGACCTTGATGTTGAGCTTAATATCTGGGTACTGTTTGGAGAATCTACCCAGCACTTCCGCGACCTTTGAATCAGATAGAACATCGGGCCAAGTAATAGTGAGCTTGCCTTTGGTATCATCTGATAAGTCTTTCAATTCTAACTCGGCTTCAGTCATGCGTTGAGCAATGTCTTTACAATGCTTGTAGTAGACCGACCCTGCATGTGTGACTGACAGGGAACGCGTTGTTCGATTGAATAATTGAATCCCTAGCTTTTGCTCCAATAGGCTTATTTGCTTGCTGATGGAAGACGGTGACCTATGGAGCTTTTTAGCTGCAGCTGAAAAGCTTTGTAACTCGACCACTTCGACAAATAAATCGTATGTATTCATAGGGGATGAAGGCGTCTAGAAAATAGTTGAAAGGGGGATACTTTTTAATGGTGCGAAGAAGGATATTAAACAAGATTTGTGTGATTGAGAAGAGTTTTTTGGGGCTTTTTAAGGTGATCAAAGATAGGCATATCAGTTCAATTGTCATAACGTTCTCCATATAGGACTAGAGTTGGTAGAAGTGCTGGCAGAAGGAAAGGGCTGAATCTTTCCTTCGTTTCCGCCACGACTTCAGGTATTAAGCTTCCTGAACCATCTGTTGACTCCACATATTCTTTAGTGCTTCAATCATTGGCTTTTCGGTTTTCATACATTTCACTAGAACCGGATGTGCCATAACCCTGTTCAAGTGCGCACTCAACTTAGGCCATCGCTTCGCTTCGATTACGAAATCAGCATAGGTGGCATTGATGATGGCGGTCGCTACGGCAATATCCGCAACACCTAGTTCACCAAAGAAGAAACCCTCTTCGGGTAGCTGAGATTCGACATAATCGAACACCGGTGGCACGAGGTTTTCTATGCTGTTTTCTACGATACGCTCATCGGTGGGCATGTTGGTCGTAAAAGGCTTAGTTAGACGCTCCATGAAAATGTTGTCAGCACAAGGCTTGAATAACATCGAGCCACCATACTCTTCAAGCCAACGGCTTTTAGCCCGATCAGCAATATTTGTGGGCCTAACGGTGGTGTCTGGATATTGTTCTTCCAAATACTCGATAATTACACTGGAGTCACAAATTACAACGTCGCCATCACGTAAAGCAGGTATTTTTCCAAGTGGGCTAATTGCTAAATATTCAGCTGTTTTTGTTCCTGGGTAGATGTCGATCAGTTCGTAATCTAAGCCTTTAAGCTCGAGGGCAACGCGGGTTTTGCGGACGAAAGGGGACATTGGGATACCATATAGTTTCATGTTCATTGCTCCTGACAGTTGTATGAGTTAGATGTATATTCGTACATCTGGGTAGAACTTTACATCTGGAGAGTGAGTGATATAAGATCGATTAAAGACGAAAAAAGACCATTCAGGACATATCTATGAGGAAAGTAGTCATTCTAGCGGCAGAGAACTGCGTTTTATCTACAATTGCTGCACCAATGGACATGTTTCTACAGGCGGGTGTTTTGTGGAATATTACAGTCGGTGAGAAGCCCCGACCCGAGTTTGAAGTAAAAATTGTAACCGCTGATGGCAAACCCATTACAGCGCTAAACAACGTGTTTATTGCCCCAGTATGCGCTATGCATGATATTACCGAGGTCGACCTCATCGTAATTCCTTCACAGGGTTTTTTCTATGATGTAGAAAGCGATACCCACAAAGAGAAGGTCGTCTGGTTAACTGAATGGTATGAGAAAGGCGTCGATTTGGCAGCTATTTGTGCGGGGGCATTTACATTAGCTTCAACTGGTTTGTTGAATGGCCGCAAGGCGACTACGCACTGGGGTTTAGCCAATCAATTTAGAAAGTTGTTCCCGAAGGTTGATCTACAGACGGACTGTATGGTCACGGAAGACGATCGTTTATTTTGCGGTGGCGGCATCACGGCCGATTTGAGCCTTTCGCTACATCTGATCGAAAAATACTGTGGACGGGAAGCGGCATTGCAAGGTTCAAGGTGCATGTTAGTTGATATGGATCGTACCTCTCAAGCTCCATTTTCGGTCTTTCTACCAAATAAAGACCATGAAGATGAAGAAATAATTCAAGCCCAAGAATGGATTGAAAAGAACTACAAAGAAAGTATCAAAATGGAGATGCTGGCGGAGAAAGCCAGTACCAGTCTTCGTCAATTTAATCGCCGATTCAAATCGGCAACCGGGCACACCGCCGTTAAGTATCTCCAGCTCACGCGGGTTGAAGCGGCGAAAATACTCTTGGTCACTTCTAACAAATCATTTGAGGATATTTCGCCTATTGTTGGCTACGAAAACGTTAGTTTCTTACGTCGGGTCTTTCGGAGTAGTGCTGGACTTACTCCAGTAGAGTTTCGTCGAAAATTTGGTAAATCTAGTTAAGTGCTCGGGGCCTTATTTCTATATGGATCAATGCTTTAACTCAATTAGGTTTTTTATCAAACAGAAGTATTCTACACTCTTGGGGGTTGTTCTGCGCTAGGGTCAGTTAGCGCTTCCTAGGCGCTTGTTTTTCATTGAAGTCCAAATATTCTATTTCTCAATCATTCTTAAGTTAATGTACTTTTCTAGCTGAAAAATATTTGTATGGCTTAATAGTGTTCACAGCCTTCGAGTACATAAGGTTGGGTTGATCGGGTGCGCTTATAGCTGGGAAGAGGTACATTGCTTAGATATTTACGCACGGTGTTGCGAGAGATGCTTGTTTCTTGTCTATTAAAGTGCCGCTTGAGTTGGGATAGAGGGCAAAAAGCCCCGCAAGTGCGAGGCCTTTTTACATCAGCTAAAAATTATGACTTTTTTCTTCGTACAAGGCTTAGACCTGCTAAACCAAAACCTAATAAAGCAAGTGCTCCTGGCTCAGGAACGCTAGCTGCTACACCAACACCCGATACGTGGCTAGAAAAATAGCCTGCACCACCGCTAGCATTTTCCGCGAACTCATCGGCATAATCGTTATCGAAATGCATAAACCCGCCAGAGTTTGCTAGATCGACCCAGCCTAATCCTAGTCTTCCCGTAGCGTCACTGGTGAAATCAGTAAACCAGCCGGTAACGTCAGCTATTTCCCAGGTATTATCAAAACTACCGCTGGTTAGCGATGCTGACAAAAAGTCAGATTGGTCAAAAGTTTGATTTGCTATGTCTGTGCCACCATTATCGAACGTGATGCTTGCTATGTATGACTCGCCAAAATCACCGCTGTTATAGGAATCCCAAAGGCCTTCATAAGTATATGTGATTTGTATAGCTTGAGCTTGCTGGGCTAGAAGGCCTAATAAAATCAAAGGAAGTATTTTTTTCATTATTTTTCTCCATTTTTAGTTGTTTAGTTCATTATTTTTATGAGCAGGTAAGTCTAGGCATGCCATTTTCTAATGCAGGAAAAGAGTAGCTCGGTCGCTTTTGCTCAGAATAAGTGTAAGCAGTTAGTGTGCCAGAGTTAGCTGAGACAGCAGAAATAAAGTGTAACGTAATATATCACTTTAATTACATATAGTTACAGAAGTTAACGTTAGGGGCAGCTTAAGTTAATAAATTTCGAATCTTTTATTAGTTGGGGCTAAGTGAAAAAGGCGCAGAAATATCCATAATTGGGTAAAAGGTGTAAAAATATATGACAGTATAAGAGGGGGAGGAAATCAATTTAATACAGTTGTCATAATTTATTTTAGTTGGCGTGTTTATTATCTTGTTGTTATTTAAAGTAAACTTATTTCAAATAAAAGTTGAGCTTGGTGATTAATCTATAAGGATGAGACTGTAATATATGTAGACGTTAATGGCTTTTTTGTGATGTGCTTCACGCATAATTATGACTTTAATGTCTGTTATATGCCTCAAAGCAGAATTTAAGTGTTCAGTTCTGATCTCTCATAATTTTACTTTAATTTTGTCAAAAAACGATTCCCTTGTTGTCTGCTCTTGGCCATTTGGGTAATTGTTTGTTTAGTAAATTAAATAGCTGGATTGGAAACAATCTAGCCATTTAATTGTTGATCAGTGCTTTAGTTTAACCTGGTTGCTTAACTTTTCTCAGATATGGCTTTATAGTTTTCCATCCATTTGGATATATTTTTTCTGCATCTTCATTGGATACAGCTGGAACAATAATTACGTCTTCACCTTTCTGCCAATTGACTGGAGTCGCAACTTTGTGTTGAGCGGTTAATTGCATAGAGTCTATGACACGGAGAATCTCATCAAAATTACGCCCAGTAGTCATAGGGTAAGTGATCATTAATTTGATATTTTTATCGGGGCCAACCACAAAGACAGATCGTACTGTTGCATTTGTCATGGCTGTTCTACCTCCCGCATCTCCCGATTCATCTGCTGGAAACATATTGTATAGCTTAGCTACATTCAGGTCCGTATCAGCGATAACAGGATAGTTAACAGTAACACTTCCCACTTCTTCAACATCTTTAAGCCATTTTTCGTGGTCACTGAGTGGGTCAATGCTTAATGCAATAATTTTTGTATTTCGTTTTTCAAATTCTGGCTGAATGCTGGCCATATAGCCTAGTTCAGTTGTACAAACAGGAGTAAAGTCTTTGGGGTGTGAAAATAAAACGGCCCAACCTTCACCAATCCATTCATGGAAGTCGATACTACCTTGAGTGGTATTAGCCTTAAAGTTTGGTGCTTGATCATTAATTCTAAGAGACATGGTTATTTCCTTGCAATTATTGGATATATTTAATTATTGTGGGACTTTAGACATTCGGGTAGCAATAACTACAGCAGCATAATTCTTCAGACTTTGGCTAAGGTGAATTAGCGACTTATCGCATAATATTACAATTTTAATGATAACTTTGAATGACAACGAAATACTAGATAAAAACTTTAAAATTTATGGGGCCTAGCTTTGATTTAGACAAGTTTAAAGCTTTTCGTTAACGACTGGTTTGGTGGCACATTCAAGTGCGTTCTTTTGCTTTATTACAACCTATTAGAAAGCAATTCTCGGAGAGCGATAGGTTTACTCCATCGGTTTATTAGCAGTTCGTTCCTTTTACTACTATTTTTAAGTCGGTGCGTTTATTTAGGCTTCGAACCTTTAATTTATTAATTAAACGCTTGGGCAATCAATGAGTGCAGTGTACTTAATGAAGAGGGCAATACGAATGAGTATATGCTGTCCGCTATATGGCACTTAGCCGTCTTTCAAAAGCTCGAATAAATGCCTGCTATTAAGCGAAAGCTGGCCGAGAGTTAAGAACGTTAATAACAGTTCAATAAAGTTTGTACTTCTCTACTAATGTGTTTTCGAATGCTTTCGCTTCTTCACGAATCCATTCTTGAAACTTTATTAGATTGCAGTTTTTGCTGCTCGAATTTTCTGGAGTCGCTAAGTAGTACGCATTATTAGTATAAATGGGCTTACCAAATGGAGTGACTAGGCTGCTATTGCTTAGATCGTTGTCGATGAGTGATAGCGGTCCCAATATCACTCCAACCCCGTCAACGGCTGCTTGTAACGCGGCTGTAGGGTCATTGAACTTGATGTACCTGAGTTTCTGCTTAATTTCGAATCCATTTGACCTGGCCCACAACTCCCAATGATTCGCGCCTTCAAAAATTTGAATCAAAGGAAGTGTGAGCAGCTCTTCTTGGGTGCTGATGTTGGCGCTATCGAATAACTCAGGGCTCAAAGCAGGAAGTGCATATTCGTCAAATAACTTTTCGCAAAGCACGCCAGGCCATTCTCCCGATCCCCAGCGTATCGCTAAATCAGATTTTTGGTGATTTAAGTCTTCGACGCGATAGCTGTTTTTGATCGTTAGATCGATTTCCGGATGTTTCTTGAAAAAACTAGTCAACCTAGGGTTAAGCCAACGAATTGCAAAAATGGGTAGCACGTTGATGACGAGTTCGGTTTGGCTGTCATCGCTAAGAGCTTCAATAGTTTCTGAAATGATACCGAGGCTTTTAGATACCGCTGTTTGAAGCTCATGGCCTTTGTCTGTTGGCGTGATCTTTCGGTGAGTGCGAATGAAAAGATCGAAGCCAAGCTCTTTTTCTAGCTTTCTAAGTTGATGGCTTACTGCGGAAGGCGTGACATGTAAAATTTTAGCCGCTTCCTGAACTGACCCTACTCGCGCACAAACTTCAAAAGTACGTAAGGCATTCAGAGATTGAATCTTATTTAACATGAAAATAATTCACTCATAAATGAAAAATATATCGTTTGAGCCGCTCTATACAGCATGAAAGAATCGTTTATAGGAATTATAGATGAATTTTATTTAATTAATAGTGGTGCTGATGTCAACTTTGAAAAACAAAATAGTGAAGGGCAGTATGCAGATAATTTTGCAATTGACTGCTGCTATTGCCAGAAGAGGGTCATTGGTTAGCTTAAACAATTTCTTATTAAGGAAGCTTGCTGAGCAACGTGCAAATGGTGTTTTAAAAAACAAACTGGTTGAACCTCCATCAACAGTTAATGAACTGGGACTAGCCTGGCAAAAGGCTTTTCCTTCCGTTAAACAGGTGCCTTTAATCGATATTACTGAAGATACGGTATATGCAGAAATCCGTACACCGTGTCCTTTAAAGGGGTCGGGCGATCTAACCGCGTGCTTTCGCATGATGGAGTATGACCGAGCCTATTTGTCGCACTTTGGGGGAAATTTTGTGGTTTTGAAGTCCCAAGCGAGTTCTGGCGTTAATTGTTGCAAGGTAGCTATGCAATTTTCAGATCGAAAAAATGATACTCAACTTAAGCCAGCTCACTTATCTGTAGCTGCATCTGATTTTATGAACGGTGCGGAGGCTTGAAATGAAGCGATTAAAGTTAGTGACTAGTTTGATTATAGGATTCGTTGTTTGTTCATCGCTCGGTTTAAGTCTCCTGTTTAGTTTACCGGAATCTTCTGTTGCGACATCTAGTGATTTTTTGCTTAGGAATATTACGATCGTAAATCCGGCCCTAAGTAAGGAGATGGTTCCTTATCTGAGCGTTAGCAACAATCAACTAGTCATCGGAAGGACGCCTCATCGAAAAGAATTTGATCAAGTTCAGACTGGTGATAAATACGACGGAATGTATGTCCTACCAGGCTTGATCAATATGCATTCTCACTCACCAAGTAAAAATCTACTTAACTTATCACCTATTTTTAGCTTGGCAGCCGTGATGCACGGGGTGACGACATGGAGAGATGCGATTGATGCCGATGGTACAGGCGTATCTGCATTAAGGGAGCAAATTGCAGAGGGGACATGGCCAACACCCTATGTGGTTTCCTGTGCGATCATTACAAGGGGTAAAACGCGTTGGCCTAATTCAAATGTGATTGAGCATGCCAAGGAAGTCCCGTTATTAGTGAAGGGGCTTAAAGAATCGGGCTACGACTGTATCAAGTCTTACGAAAACCTGAATATAGATATGATCGCCCAGATTAAAAAGTCTGCTAAGAAATACGATATGCAGGTGATCGGGCATGTACCGGAAGGTTTTAGCATTGAACAAGCATGGTTACCCGATACACAGCATTTCTTTGGTGTGCAAACGGCTCATCAACATGGTGTTGTTAATCGAAATGGCAATTGGGAGTCAGTCGATGACATACGCCTTGATCAGGTTGCTAAGCATATAGTTCAACGAGGAATGATCAATACGCCTACATTGGTGACCTTGAGACAGCTCAGTGAATATGAAGACTATGAATTATCGATTAAAAATGAATTATACAAATATATTCCTAGTTTCTACGCTAAGACCGTTTGGCATCCTCAAAAAGGTTTACCTGTCTATCGGGATTTAGACGCTGAGATGTTATCGCGAGCAGCAGACGCATTAAGCAAAAAACAAAAACTTCTGAAAAAATTACATGATCAAGGTGCGACATTAAATGTAGGAACTGATACTCAACAGCCTTTTGTTATCCCAGGAATTTCAATGTGGCAAGAAATGCGTCTTTTTGAACAAGCAGGGATTAGTGCGGAAGATGTTTGGGCTCACGCGACGTGGAAATCACAAGGACAATTACCTGGAAAAAAGGAGGGGCGTTTAGCTGATGGATCTGAGGCGACGTTTTTGATTTTCTCAAAAGACCCAACGCTTACGCTAAAAAACTTAGATTCACTAAAGGCCGTTGTGCTCCGAGGGAATCTTTACGAAATCGAAGAGCTTAAGCAGGTGATGACTCAACTACAAAGTCATTATGAAAGCTGGCCGGTAAGTTTTATATCTCAATTCTTTGTAGAACGAGAGATGGAAAGAATTGCGCGTAAATTTACCCACTAAGAGTTTAGAAAAATGAAAAAACTATTCATGATCACAACGATTTTGTTGGCCATGCTACCAGTGATCTATTTACTTATGCCTCCTGTAAATGTAGAGCGCTATTTTAGTCCTGCAGTTGTTCGTATTGGTTCAGAAAGTGTGCCAGAACATCCGATAAAGAATTTATTTGTAGGAGATATGCATGCTGATACTTTGTTATGGAATAGAAATATTGCTGAACCTTCCGAATTAGGCCATGCCGATATTCAACGACTGCGTGACGCCAATGTCGGCTTGCAAGTATTTATGTCGGTAATAGAGGCACCGAAGGATGTTGAATCTAATTCTATCGAACAAGAAGGCGATCAAATCACACCGATAGTCGTGCTGGATAAATGGCCGATTAGATCGATAAACAGTTATAAAGAACGGGCGCTCTACCAAGCGGGAAAACTCTTCAAAGCTGAAGCACTATCAGTAGGAAATTTAAAAGTAGTGCTTAGTAGAGAAGATTTGCAGCAGAGTGAAGAATGGGCTGCTGGCAAAAGTCCTCTGTATGCAATTCTTGGTTTAGAAGGTGCTCATGCGACTGAGTTTGAGCGATCTAATTTACTGATTTTGTTTGAGGCGGGTTACCGGACCATGGAGCTTGCTCATTACTCTGATACATCCTTCGCGGGTTCTTCATCAGGAATGGTCAAATATGGTTTGACTGATAACGGAGAGAAGCTTGTCCAAGACATGAATGAGCTGGGAATGATTATCGATGTAGCCCATTTGGCACCAAAAGCGATTGTTGATGTATTGGGGGTGTCATCACAACCGGTGTTTGTATCCCACACCGGTATTTACTCGACCTGTCAAAAAACTCGAAATCTTGATGATTATTTGATTCAAAAAATTGCTCAACAAAACGGAATTATCGGTATTGGTTTTTTTAAAGAGGCTCTCTGTGATAACAGTATAGAAGCGCTGGTCGAAGCGATTAAGTATGTAAGAGATCTTGTAGGCGCTAAACACGTTTCGCTAGGCTCGGGTTGGGAC
>ENA-OSET01003930-OSET01003930.1-sediment-metagenome-genome-assembly--contig:-NODE-3930-length-13383-cov-3.168646_pt1 | contig 13383 bp, 4 predicted proteins | sample MGYA00237882_ERZ534229 | MGnify/ENA primary metagenome ERZ534229 (study PRJEB26408, sample SAMN06266212) | sediment metagenome | isolation source: Hudson Canyon methane seep mesocosm | place: USA:Hudson...
AAGATAAACAAGGGTCGCTTAAAAAAATTGAGCTAACACACAACTCCCTATTAATCATGAAGCCAGGCGTTCAGGAGCACTGGCTTCACCGAGTCCCCAAAACACAACAAGCTAAAGGCGCTAGAATTAACATCACCTTTAGGCTATTGCGTTAAGAGCCATCAAGAATGGCCATCCGATGACTTGTCCTCCTCTTCGCGCAGAGCATCAAACGATTTGAGTATTGAGCCAAACAGCGTTTTTTCAGAATAGTTGCCCTTTTTATTTTTCTTGCCGGGATGCTCACCCGTCAGCAAAGTTAAGGCTTCGTCGACATGACTGATGGCATAAACTGCGAACTTCCCTCGCGCTATAGCGGCACATATTTTTTTGTTCAGCATTAAATTATGCACATTAGTCTTTGGCATAATCACCGCTTGTTCACCGTTTAAGCCCAAGATCTCACAGGCATCATAAAAACCTTCAATCTTTTCATTCACCCCGCCTACTGGCTGCACTTCGCCAAACTGATTCACCGAACCGGTCATTGCAAAATTTTGCTTGATCGGCTTGTCACCCAACGAAGAAATAAGCGCGCACAATTCTGCCAAGGATGCGCTATCACCATCGACTTCACCATAGGACTGTTCAAATGCAATGCTCGCAGATAAGGGCATGGCTTTTTCTTTGGCAAACAGTGTCGATAAAAAGGAGGACAAAATCATCACGCCTTTGGTGTGGATGTTCCCGCCGAGCTTAGCATTGTGTTCAATATCGACTATATCACCGCCACCAAAATAACAGTTCGCGGTGACGCGGTTTGGCATACCAAATTCACAGCCGCCGGTACTTAAGACCGACAAAGCATTTATTTGCCCAACCACTGCGCCTGTCGTGGTCAATAAGGTCGTCCCATTTTGAATACTCTCAAACATCTGGTCTTTTAAACGGCTATTTCGATGTTCATCACTCTCCAAGGCCCTTTCAACATGTGCGTGACGAATCATTGTAGAGCCCTGCTCTTTCGCCCAAAAATTAGATTCACGTAGTAGGTTTGCGATATCCGAAGCATGTAAAGACAGCTTGTTCTGGTTCTCAGCCAAGCGAGCACTGTATTCAATAATTCGACCAACGGCTTTCTTGTCGCAATGCAACAAGCCTTTCTCATGAACCAGACTAGAAATGAACTTTGAATATTGCAGCTGAGAGGCTTTTGAGCGCGGCATTTCATTTTCAAAGTCAGCCGCTACTTTAAATAACTCTATGAATTCCGGGTCGTAGTGCTGTAACAACAAATAGGTTTCACGATCACCAAACAAAATGATCTTCACATCCAGCGGAATTGGCTCCGGCTCAAGAGAAATGGTTCCTGATAGCGTCACCTCCCTTTCCAAAGAATTGATAACAAGCTCACGTGCGCGCAGCGCTCGCTTCAAACCATCCCAAACAAAGGGCTGTTCGAGTACTTTAACGGCGTCCATTAACAGATAACCACCATTTGCACGATGAAAGCAGCCGGGACGGATAAGTGAATAGTCAGTAAAAACCGTGCCCTTATAAGTCACATTCTCAACATAACCAAACAGATTGTGATAGGTAGGATTCTCTTCGACTACAACAGGCTGCCGCGCATTTTTATGTTGCACCATGGCGTTAACTTGATATCGCCGAGGCATTTTTTTGTCCAAGGTCGCATAAGCCAAAGCGCTTTGGTCTTCGGTGTCCTCCAAAAAAATATCCAGATTTTCCAAAATATCCTTTTGTACCGCTTCCAAATATTCTGTAACCGGAGTTTGTGCCTGATACTTTTCAATTAAATTATTAATATGGAGTTCAGAAACGCCCAATACGATCTCTTCATTTAACGCTTCTTGCTTGTCTGCAAACTCTTGCTCCCAAGCCGCCAGTTTTCGAATGGTACTCCGCAGCTTTAACTCTAACTTTCCAATCACCTCTTCAAAGACGTCTTGCTGTTCCTGTGGTAAAGCGCTGAATGTTTCAACCGTATGCGCTTCATCTCCATTTAAGGCTGTTAGACGATAGCCTCCAGGCGTAGTGATACTCAATAGGATTTTTTTTCGTTTGGCCTGTTTTGAAATTTTCGCAAGCGCTTCTTCTTGCATTATTGCGCAATCATTTTTTAATTTTTCTGAGCGTTCAAAGTAGCTATCATTTTCAAAGGTCTGGGGAATAGCTTTAACAAGGCGTGTCATCAGCTTTTCCATGTCACGCTTTAAATTAGCCCCCATCCCTACAGGAAGCTTCAACACTTTAGGTGACCTAGGTTCCTCGAAATTAGCAACATAACACCAGTCACAAGTCTGGCCATGCCCTTCAATTTTATGATCGAGGTAGCGGAGCATCATGGTGCGTTTGCCAAGTCCATTGCGGCCTACGGCATAGATATTATAGCCACTGTCAGGCATTGCCATGGCAAAACCTATGGCTTCTTGCGCTCTAGCCTGCCCAACAATTTCATCCAAGGGTTCAAGAGCCTTGGTGGTATTAAATGGCAAGTCACTTAGTTTGCAAGCCGAATATACCTCTTCAAGATTTAGCGTTTTCACAATTCGTCCTTCGCTTGGTTGATAAAACAAATACTAGCGTAATCTCAAGATAAAGTGCGACCAGAAAAAACAAGCTCATAAGCACCCAAGTCTATTTTTGATTAAAGATTTATAACGAACAGCCGATATTTTGATCAAATGAGGCCAACAAGCTCACGCCTGAAAATGCTGAATACGGGTTCAACATCACATGATAAGTACCGGCTTGAACATCACTAATTGGGCAAGCTTCGCTATTTCCACCGACGTAAGGTCGGCAATCATAACTGGAACTAGTGGGGGCAGAGCCGAATTTTACGTACATATCGGCATCACCACTGCCACCTGACATGTTAATGGATAAATTTGACGCGCCGGAAGGCACATCAATAGTAAATCGAAGTTGTGTCGACGAACTCGACAAATTTGTAATTGCACTTCCATTCTCAAGAACTTCATCGGCCGAGGCCGTACTGACTACGGCAAAAGACAGAGAGAATAAATAGGCAAAAAACAGAGAGAGATTCGTTTTGGGTTTTATTATGCATTCCATTATTTTTATCCTTGTTATTTAATATTTTTATCCGCGTAGAGAGCGCTAAAGCACTTCATACGCGCATTCTGATTCTATGAAGTGAAATAAAGGCTTTAAATGTCAAAGGTGGCTAAAAATAATCAACACTACGTTTATCGTGAATATGATTTTTTATCTATTTGATATATAAGGTAAAAAACAAACTATTTTACGCTAAGGTCCGCTAGATTTTTTTAGGTCAAATTAGGTTGTTTTAAGGGTGTAAAAATCGACCAGAAAAAGTGAAGTTTTAACCATGAATAAACTGATGATTTGGTTTTCATATCAGATCTTGAAGATTCCCGAATAGCTCATTAGCCATTCGTGTTTTGTTTTTGTGATCAGGTCTTAATTTTTTAAAAATTTTCGAAATAATCATCAGAATATTCATGTTCAAATTCAATGAAACTCGTATTGTAAGAAGGGATTGGCAGAAGGTCGCCTGATTTCTCATCTAAAAGTGATCTTCAGCTCGTTCGTTAGAGTGAAAGTGTATGACTGTATAAGTAATAACTAATTTTTTCTTGTGTGCTACGAGAAAAAACTAGAGTTTCCTGAAACTGTCATTATTTTTTTCATTAAGACCTTTTTTGAAGCCTCTAAATTTATCATTAACTTAGTCGCAGTTTATGTATTATAAGAGCTATAGATAAACTAATTGTAGGGTCAGCCTGTATAGAAGATGAAAATCACCTATACAGGTTTTTTTATGCCTGAAAGAAACCCCTTTGGATCATTCGATCAAGTAATAGAAGAGCTTTCTAATTCAATCCGCTTTATGAACTACACTGAAGTATATTATTTGGATTAAATTAGAAATAGGTAATTAAAGATGCTACGTAGAACTAAAATTGTTACCACGCTCGGCCCGGCAACAGACCGAGACGATAACCTTAGAAAAATTATCGAAGCGGGTGCAAATATGGTTCGTCTTAACTTCTCCCATGGCTTGCCTGAGGAACATGTACGCCGGGCAGAGGAAGTACGCGCAATCGCGAAAGAGCTTAAGACACATATCGCTATTATGGGGGATCTGCAAGGGCCAAAAATTCGCGTTTCTACCTTTAGAGACGGAAAGGTAATGCTTAAACTAGGTGCAAAGTTTATCTTGGATAGTACGCTTGAATTAGGGATGGGTGATGAAACGCAAGTGGGTTTAGATTACAAGCATCTCCCCAACGATGTTTCAAAAGATGATATTTTGATGTTGGACGATGGCCGTATTCAATTGAAGGTGCTCGAGGTGCTTGGCCCAAGAGTGGTGACCGAGGTAACTGTATCGGGTAGCTTATCTAATAATAAAGGTATTAACAAAAAAGGTGGCGGGCTTTCAGCGGCAGCACTGACCGACAAAGACAAGGCCGACATCAAAACGGCAGCCAAAATTGGTGTAGATTATTTGGCCGTTTCATTTCCTCGAAATGGCCAAGATATAAATTATGCTCGCAGTCTGACTGAAGCGCTGGGTTTTGACACCAAGATAGTGGCGAAGGTCGAGAGAGCAGAGTCCGTCGCTTCTGACGAGGCGATGGACGATATTATTGTGGCCTCTGATGCGGTGATGGTCGCGCGGGGTGATTTAGGGGTTGAAATTGGAGACCCTGAATTAATGGCGGTGCAAAAGCAGTTAATTAGACGTTCTCGTAAGCTGAATCGAATTGTTATTACCGCCACTCAGATGATGGAGTCAATGATCAGTTCGCCCATGCCAACACGTGCTGAAGTAATGGATGTTGCCAATGCTGTTTTAGATGGCACAGATGCAGTGATGTTGTCGGGTGAAACGGCTGCCGGCGACTATCCGGTCGAAACGGTTAAAGCAATGGCAGATGTTTGTATTGGTGCGGAGAGACAAAGAAGTACCAATATGGAAGGGTATAGAATGGACTATACCTTTGATAGTGTTTCTCAAACAGTTGCTATGTCGACCATGTTTGCAGCTAATCATATGCCCGGTATGAAGGCTATCATCACTCTGACTGAAAGTGGAAGTACCGCGTTAATGATGTCTAGGTTGAGTTCGGGAATTCCTATTTTTTCACTGTCAAGACACACTAAAACCCTTAATAGAACGTCGTTATTTAGAGGTGTTTATCCGATATTTTTCAATGTTATTGACCCTAATATCAATGTCGCTACGGCTGCTGCACTGGATGAGTTAAAGGCAAGAGGCTTTCTAAGTGAGGGTGATATGGTGATTATGACGCATGGGAATAATCAGGATCTGAAGGGCGAAACCAATACCAACAAGATTATTCGTGTAAGTTAGCATCGGCCCTCTGCTTTTAACAATAAAAGCAGAGGGCTTGAAAAATCCTTATGACCTAAGCTCATCCCAACGCTACTTAGCCTTTTTAATCCTTTCCCATTAAATTCTTCAGCTTTAATTTTCTGTTTTAAATACCCTGAAAACGTCCTTCTCATACTTTAGGGGGATGTAGAGAAGGAATTCCACTATTAAAATTTCAGATAACTTTATTGGTCCTATTGGTCTCTATAGCAGCTGTACTATCTTGCTGTACTACGTTGCTGTAGAGACTTTTTTATCAGTACTGGCTGCAAAGCAGAATCAAAGCAAAAAATTACACCTGAAAAATTAAATGGATGTCTCATGAAACTTTACCTTCGCCTACTGCTTATATTACTAAAAAGCTCGTTTAAAACGAAAACCAGACCGTTGGATAAAGTGGTCACACACTGGCGGGTATTGCCAACAGATCTAGATCTGTTAGGCCATATGAATAATGGTCGCTATTCCATGGTCATGGATCTTGCTCGTATCGACTTTATTATTCGTCTCGGTATGTTAGGTAAAATGGTCGAACAACGGTGGATTGTGCCAGTGGCAAATACGCAGCTTGACTTTAAGAAGCCATTGAAACCGTTGGCCAACTATCAGATACATACATCATTATGCTATTGGGACGATAAGTGGTTTTATTTCCGACAAGACTTCATTCTTGATAAAAAGCCAGATGTCATTGCTGCCACCGGTTATGTAAAAGCTGTTTTCAAAGGGTCTAAAGGTGTCGTGCCAACCAAAGAGGTGATTGATGCAGTGATGGCCTCACAAAGTGAAGCAGTTGAACGCCCTTTATTAAACAAACAACTCGCTCAGAAATTTGACCTTCCCTTTATTAGTAACGATAAGGGCACAAATAATTTCGTAAGCTCGTCATCAAAAACTGAGCAGACTGACTCTAATGAGAGTGAAACTAGAGAGCCTATCGCAATAGTAGGTATTGGTTGTCGACTACCCGGAGGGCTTGAAAATCCAGATGAACTTTGGGATGCCTTATTAGAAGGGCGGGACTGTATTGTAGATATACCTTCAGAGCGTTGGGATCCAAAAAAGTTCCATGATCCAAGTGGTAAATCTCCAGGCCGTTCGTATGTGCATAAGGGCGGCATGCTTACAAATAATATTCATGAGTTTGACGCTTCATTTTTCGGTATTTCGCCGCGTGAGGCAGAAGTAATGGACCCAATGCAACGTCTATTGATGGAGGTTTCGTGGGAAGCATTTGAGGACGCAGGTATTAGTCCGAAAAGCCTCGCAGGCACAGATATGGCAGTATTTGTCGGTGGCTTCGTTGTAGACAGCATGATTCTTCAATATAGCGTGCTTAACCGAAATGAATTGGGACCTCAATCAGCGGCTTCGAGTTCACTAACTATGCTTTCTAACCGCTTGTCATATTATTATGATTTACGTGGACCTAGCATGTCTTTGGACACTGCTTGCTCATCATCTTTAGTCGCTGTGCATCAAGCATGTCAAAGCATTTGGTCTGGAGAAAGTAATAGTGCATTAGTAGGCGGCGTGAACATGTTACTGGCCCCTGAGACACAAATAACTATGTCTAAAGGAAAGTTCCTGTCTCCTAATGGGCGCTGTAATGCCTTTGGTTCTGGTGCTGATGGCTATGTTAGAGGAGAAGGCTCTGCATTGGTGGTGTTAAAACCATTATCAAAGGCTATTGAAGATGGTAACCAAATATATTCTGTTATACGTGGTACTGCGGTTAACCAGGATGGAAAGACTAACGGCATTACTGTTCCGAATGGCGATTCGCAGATGGCCGCGATGAAAACTGCGTACTCGATGGCGAATATACAACCTTCTCAAATCAATTACATGGAAGCGCATGGTACTGGCACACCTGTGGGTGACCCCATTGAAGCATCCGCTTTAGGAACCGTGTTGAGTATGGGGCGTAGCGAGCATGAGCCTTGTCCTATGGGATCTATCAAGACAAATCTTGGCCATATGGAAGCCTCAGCAGGTGTTGGGGGCTTGATCAAAGCTGCCTTGGTACTAAAGCATAGAAAGCTGGTACCGCATTTACATTTAAACGAACTAAATTCCGATATCGACTTGGAAGGCCTCAAACTACGTATCCCAACTGAGGTAGAAAATTTAACTGCACAGGGGACTTTATTCGCGGGTGTGAACTCATTTGGTTATGGCGGAACCAACGCCCATGTCGTACTAGAGTCGCCGCCTTCTGTTAAAAAAGTTGACGATAAACTTAAAAGCAACAATCGACCACTAGTCATGCAGGTATCTGCAGCCTGTGAAGAGTCACTCACTGATATTGCGCAAAAAATGTTAAAAATCAGTGATACTTCTGAAGCAGCACTTAGACAAATAGCAATTGCTTGTGCCACACAAAAGAGTCATTTAAATCATAGAGCATGGCTTCAGGGTAACTGTCCTGAAGATATTCTTCAGGGTCTCAAGGCATTAGCTAAAGGTCAACGACGTGCAGACCAATTCGTCTATGGACAGCATGAAAAATCAAAAGTCATGTTTGTGTATACCGGTATGGGCCCCCAATGGTGGGCCATGGGGAGAGAGCTATACAAAGAAGAACCCGTTTATAGAGACGCCGTAGATGAGTGTGATCGCCTGTTTACAAAAATATCAGGGTGGTCAATTTTAAACGAACTTAATTGCAATGAAGAAGCGTCAAGAATTACAAATACCAATATAGCTCAACCTGCTAACTTGGTTGTTCAGGTTGGTATTACCAAGCTATTGGCTTCATGGGGAATCCTTGCAGAAGGTATTGTTGGCCACAGCATTGGTGAAGTTGCTGCTGCCTGGGCTAGCGGAGGTTTATCACTAAATAGCGCTTTAACTGTGGCGTATCATCGAAGCCGGCTGCAGCATACTACAGCGGGTAAAGGTGCTATGTTAGCCGTTGGGCTCTCTCCGGAAGAAGCTGAACTTTGGGTTGAAGAGTTTGGCGAAAAAGTATCTATAGCAGCTATTAATAGCCCGAGTGCAGTGACACTTGCTGGTGACCAGTCAATACTAGACTCGATGGTCATTAAGTTAGAAGAACAGCAGCGCTTCAATAAATTTCTCAATGTTGAAGTTCCCTATCACAGCCCAATTATGAACGAAATAGAAGCAGAACTTCTTGATGCTCTGGAATCCATCAAGACAGAAAAACAGCATACCCAACTTATTTCAACAGTCACGGGTGAAGACATGTTGGGAGATCATGATGCCGGGTATTGGTGGAAAAATGTACGACAATCAGTTTTGTTTTCTAAAGCAATTTCTACTGCGTTAGCATCCGAATACAATGTATTTGTTGAGATTGGGCCTCATCCGGTTTTGGCGAGTTCAATGATTGAAACTGCAAAACAGAACTCAAAACAGATCACTAGCGTCTCGACATTGATTCGAAAACAAAATGAAATCGAGAGTATTTCTTTGGGCTTAGGTAAGCTCTATAGCGCAGGGATCAACCCGGATTGGTCAGTATATTTTGGCAGTACATCGCACACCAAATTACCGACTTACGCTTGGAATAAAAGTCTTTTTTGGAATGAAACAGACAGGGCTAAACAATATAGATTGCCGCACCAAGGCCACCCGCTTGTGTCGCGTACCACGTCAGTACCTACGCTTGCCTGGCATGTTGAATTAAATGCAACAGCCTTGCCATTTTTACAAGACCATCAGGTACTAGGCAGTATTCTCTTTCCTGGTGCCGGTTATGTCGAATTGGGCCTGGGCCTGGTTCGACAGTTAAACCTCAGGGATGCAGAGATTGGGATTACGCTCGAGGACATCGAATTCATGTCGCCAGCTGAATCCTTGACAGATAAAGCCGTCAGTTTGATTGCAAAGCCAGATACGACACAGCAAAGTTATCATGTGTATTACAAACACGGTGATTCAGCCGCGCAATTATGTGCACAAGGAAAATATTTCAGCGGGGGTCGTCAACCTGAAACCGTTAAGCTTTTAGACATAGAGAACCACTTTGAAGAAAGCCAAATTGATAGTGCTGGAACGAACCAACTTTCACCTGTTAAACAATCTTGGGGTAAAGAAAAGCTCTATTCTGCACTGGCACTGCGTGGCCTGGTGTATGGGCCAAGCTTTCAAGCGGTAGAAAGAATTAGCATTTATGGCAATGAAGTTCTGTCATATATTCGGCTTCCTGAAAACCTAAGTAGTGAAGGTTACTCTTTGCACCCTGTATTGTTGGATGCGGCTTTACATAGCTTGATTGCAGGAGACAAAGTCGAAGATTCAGACCTTGAATATGATGTGGTACCCGTAGGTATTAAGCGTCTTCAATGGTTTGGTGAAGTGGGTAACGAAATTGTCGCACATGGTTGTATTAGTCAACGTACTTCAGAAACGATTACCGGTGATATTACGCTCTATAGTCAGACTGGTGAAGTGGTAGGTTTAGTAAGGGGCCTCTCTTGTCGTTTGTTGCCAAAAGTAGTCATCGACGATTTGAATAAGGTGAATCAATGGACTTACGAAAAGTCTTGGCACGAAATTACTTTAGGCACATCGCAGCAACATGATAAAAATACACAGTGGTTTGTTATTAACGCCCAGAGTGATACGCCACTTCACTACGACTTAGAGCATATTGCACAGAAAAATATTACTTTTTTAACACTACCCTTACAGCATGAACAGTTAAAGCTGGTTATCCAAGAAAGTGTTGATGCAACAAAGAATGTAAATATAATTGATGCACGTTTCTATTTTAATAAAAGCAAGGATATCAATCAGAATGAAGATTTGATAGAACACGCTACGGATTATGCAAATGAGCTGTTACTTACCTTTCAGAGTCTTTCTGATTATTCGCTTCAGCATTATTTTGTACTGACTCAAAATGCTGAAAACGTTACCGAGAGCGATTCGATTAATCTTGTTACAGCGCCATTGTCAGGGCTGGCACGCACAGCAATGACAGAGCGACCTTCGCTTAATATTTGTTTAGTCGATATTGACCATATTCACAGTCAAACCACTCTATTTAATCTCTTGAATACGATAAGCGATGAGCAGGAAATTGCCTTTAGGGGCGATCAAACATTCGCCCTTCGGATTAGCCAAGCTAAGTTAGACGCCCCTGAAGTGAAAGATGAAAGAATCGTTGTCAGTAATAATACAGCGTATGAGATGAGGCAGGCTGAAAAAGGCAGAATGGATACCATTGCCTATTTTGAAGTCGCTAGAGTTAATCCTAAGCAGGGAGAAGTTGAGATAGAAATGGCTTTTAGCTCGCTACATTTCAAAGACTTGATGAAAACAATGGGGGTTCTGTCAACGGCTGCCGAAAGTGATACTTTCTATCAAGGTTCTACTGGCATGGAAGGTACTGGTCTTATTAGCGCAGTGGGCCAAAATGTCAGTCATCTAAAAGTAGGTGATCGGGTTTATATGGGTGGGCCAGTGATGCGCTCTCATCTTGTTGTCCCTGCCGCAACAGTAATAAAACTACCTGAACAGCTGAGTCTGGAAGACAGTACAAATCTGGTTACTTATCAAACGGTATATCATAGCTTTGTTGAGATGGCTCGACTAAAGAAAGGTGAAACAGTTTTGATTCATAGCGCAACAGGTGGCGTTGGGCTAGCTGCTATTAATATAGCAAATTATCTAGGCGCTAATATTATTGCGACAGCGGGCAGTGAAGAAAAGCGGGCCTACCTTAAAGAGCTAGGGGTGCAACATATCAGTGATTCTCGAAGCTTAGGCTTTGTTGATGATATCCAGCAGTGGACAAATGGACATGGAGTTGATGTTGTATTGAATTTCACACCCGGTGAAGTTATGACAAAAAGTCTACATTGTCTGGCGCCATTTGGCCGTTTTATAGAGTTGGGTAAGCAGAGTTTTGATCGAGATGAAGCGCTAAAGCTGCGGCCGTTTATGGAGAATTTGAGTTATTTTTCTGTTGATTTTGATCGGATGTATAAGTCTCAGCCACTTTATACGCTTAAAATAGCAAACAAAATTTTATCATTATTATCGAGTGGCGAATTAACGCCCTTACCTTGTGAAGTGTTTCCTGCAAGTCAAACCATTGAAGCTTTCCGTACGATGGCGAGGGCAAAATATATAGGAAAATTAGCTATATCTCATCAAGATAAGGCTTTATTGGTCCAACCAAATATTAAATCCAGCCTATTTTCAGCTGATGCCAGTTATATTATTACGGGTGGCTTAGGAGGTTTTGGCTTACAGGTAGCTGAATGGATGAGTGTCAACGGTGCAGGCCATTTAGTGTTATTAAGCCGAAGCGGAGCAAGCACTGAGGATGCTAAAAAAGCGATTACTACGATGGAAAATCGCGGCACTCGGGTGCACGCTTATTCTGCTGATGTATCGGATATAAGCAGGCTTGCTGAAATATTTGTTCAGATTGATCAGAAATTACCGGCACTGAAAGGCGTAATGCATGCTGCTATGGTACTTGATGATAAAGGGCTTCAAGATATGGCGCGCAGTTCATTAGAAAAAGTGATTAACGCAAAAGCCAAAGGCGCTTGGAACCTGCATCAGTTAACGGCTGAAAGAGACCTTGATTTTATGGTGCTATTCTCATCGATTTCGTCATTAGTCGGAAATGCAGGCCAATCTAACTACGTTGCTGCAAACAACTTCCTTGATCAATTGGCTATTTATAGAAAAGGTCAAAATTTGCCTTGCTTGAGTATTAACTGGGGTGTGTTTCAAGAAACAGGTGTGGTTGCACGAAATCAGCATTTAGCGAAGCACCTCAGTAATATTGGTATCACGCCATTTTCAAGTACAGATGCAACGCTAGCCTTGGGGTTGGCGCTTAGTCACCCTCAAGCACAGCTAGGTATTATGGACGTTGATTGGCACCGTTTTGCCGATTTGCTACCAAAAGGTTCAGGCAATAGTCGCTTTAAGTTACTGGAGTCTATTGGTTCAAGTGATAATGCCAAGAAAGATGAAAGGCTATTGAAAACGACTTTTTGCGATACAACGAGTGATGAACGATTAAGTATCATTAAGGAAATGTTGAGCCAATCAGTTGCAGTAGTCATGCGTATGGATTTAGACGATATTAAGCCAGCTCAGCGCTTACGAGACTTAGGGTTGGATTCGCTAATGGCGGTTGAAATAGACCTCGAGTTTTCTTCTAGAACGGGTTTGGATATTCCTACTGCAGAACTAGCTTCTGGCCCTGCTATAGAGGATCTGGCCGGTTCGTTATTGAAAATTCTGAATATTAAGCTTCCTGCTAAAGAAGTAGATTCGGTAACTACTTAAGTATAAACAAGGGGCCGGTGGGTGTTATTAAAATAGCGCTTCTGGATAAAATAGTTTGAAGTCGATTAACTTTGCTGTGGAGCCATAAATCATGATGAATTAAGGCTTCAATCGATCAAATAGATAGATATCTAAGCATTAGATCCGTATAGTCTGCCGCTGCTGATGTTTGGGTAGTATTTTTTATTAAGGAATTATGAACAAGTTTATACGTGATTTTATTGGTTTGAGTGCTATATGTATTTATATCGTTTCAGTACAAGCAGAGCCAGAAGATCAAATAGTTTATTCAAGTGAGCCTGCACCTTCAGTAAATGTTATTGAGCCAGCAAGTTTATCCTTGCTGGGTTTAGGTTTAGTATTTTTAGGTTTTGCCAGAAAGAAACACAAAAAGTAAGTGCAGCCGGGCATGCTCTGATTAAGCACTGACCGGACTCGGAATAAACTCTTCAGGTTGTTCTTCATACGTTTTTAACAGATCGACTACTGCCTTGGCTTTTCGACCTTGCATCGCACAGGTTGTCATCATACCGGCCATCATCGCGCCACCCACCCCAGCAGTCATTACATCGGAGCCCGTCATATATAAGTTTTTGACTGGCGTAATCGGATGTAAAAACGGCTTCTTGAAGCGGTCAACAAAATGGTCAAGTGCGAGCATTTCTCCGGCACTATTCTTTTGATACCAGTTGGTAGAAAGCGGCGTT
>ENA-OSET01003932-OSET01003932.1-sediment-metagenome-genome-assembly--contig:-NODE-3932-length-13376-cov-53.589217_pt1 | contig 13376 bp, 9 predicted proteins | sample MGYA00237882_ERZ534229 | MGnify/ENA primary metagenome ERZ534229 (study PRJEB26408, sample SAMN06266212) | sediment metagenome | isolation source: Hudson Canyon methane seep mesocosm | place...
GTGACAACGGTGGGTTGTGTATGAAGTTGAACGATATCTGCATGGGCTTTAGCAAAGCCTTGTAGGCTTTCCTCTAATAAAGTGTCAATATTGTTTATAAATTTTTTCATGTTTTTTTCCAAAGAATGTTTATTCAATGCGTTTTTTATTAGGTTAACATGGCTTAAAAGGTGAGAAAAGTCTAGTGGCTTGATTATTATAATGTTTTCTTTGATGATTTTGGGCGGTGTTTATAACTTAATCTAAGCTATTGTTTATGATATGCTTTACTAAGAATCTGAGGTGTTTTATATTCGGAATAGTATGCTTGAAAAAATTAGCATATAAGTGACTTAATTTTGCTGTTTAGGAGGGAGTGTGAATAGAGTAATTGATAAAATCATTGAGGAATCTACTGATATATTTTCAATACCAGAAATTTATTCTTTGCTTAGGCGTAAATTACAAGACCCTTATGCGTCAAATGCTGAGATAGCTGATATTATTAAAAGAGACCCTGGTTTGAGTTTAACCATTCTCAAAATTGTAAATAGTGCTTTATATGGGTTTAAGTCTTCCATCTCTTCTGTGGCGCAAGCTGTTTCAATCATTGGTCGACTTGAGTTATCTGAGTTAGTTTTAAGTACAGTGGTTGTTCAGAATTTTAACCAGCTCCCTATTGAAAAAACTAGGCTTCATCATCATTGGAAGCATTGTTTTTTATGTGCCTTAATTGCAAAGAAATTGGCCAAGCAATGTTCTCTTCATGAGATATCTGAATCAATATTTATTGCGGGATTGTTACATGATACTGGAAAATTGATGATATATCATAAGTTTCCTGAGTTAGTTGAAAGGGCTTTAAACTCGGATATCTTTCAGAGCTTACAAATTGAAACGGATATTCTGGGGTTTAATCATGCGGAATTAGGTTCTGAACTGATGAAGGCATGGGATTTGCCTCTGTTGTTACAATCAACTACATTGTGGCATCACTCTCCAGAAAGTGCCATTGAATATATTGATGCCTGTAAAGTCATTAATATTTCAAATGTTCTAGCGCATTTTGAAGCTATAGATGAAGAAATTGAGTCAAGTCTAAATAAGGAAACTTGTTGGAAAACACTTAATCTTGATATAGATATTCTATTTGAAATTCATAGTCATGCTATAGAAGAGTTAAATGAAACTATTGGAGCGTTTTTGAAATAATTTTAATTGTTATTTAGTTTTTTGAGAGGATGTAAAATTAATCGTTTACTCTTTCCAGTTTAGAATGAAATCGATAAACTCAGTATGTGGCAGGGGTTTTGAATAGAGATAACCTTGGCCAAAGTCAGCATTTAATTTGTTTAAACTGTTCTTTTCGCATTCATGTTCAATACCTTCAGCTATTACAGACATTTTTAGTGAATTGGCCAGTGTGCATAGTGATTTAACTATTTCAAAACTTTTAGAATTTTCTTGCATTGTTGAGGTGAAAGATTGGTCTATTTTTAATGAATCAATAGGAAACCTATGGAGGTAGCTAAAGCTTGAGTACCCTGTTCCAAAGTCATCAATGGCTATATATGCTCCGAGGCTTTTTATTTCTTTAAGTGTATTTATAGTTTTAATGGGATTGGCCATAAGAATGGATTCAGTAATTTCAAATTTTATTGTGCTGGCATCAATACTATTTTTTTCAAAGATTTTTTTAATATTATCAACAAGGTCAGGAGGGGAAAATTGTCGTCCTGATAGGTTGATACTCATGAATGACAGTTTTTTAGTTGATACTCTATTGAAATGATTGAGAGCAAGACAGGCTTCTTCAATAATCCATAAGCCAATAGGAACAATAAGACCAGACTCTTCAGCTAAACCGATAAAATCAATGGGAGGAATTAGACCTTTTTCAGGGTGTCTCCACCTGATAAGAGCTTCACATCCCGCAATTGTATTTGTTTTTAATGAAATAATGGGTTGGTAGAATAGTTCTAAATGATTTTGTTCAAATGCTTGCCTAAGACTTTCTTCTCGTTTAAGTTGTTGAGTTGTATGTGAAATGTCTTTATTCGGCACTTGATTTTCAGGGGTGACAAATATTTTGTCTCGGTCAATAGCTTCTTCACTCATTATATTTTCAAGTCTAACTCGCATTTCACGGTAGTGATTAAGAGTTACATTGAGTAATAGCAAAACAAACTCATCTGCTGATTTTAATTTATCATTAAAATAGCTACGAGAGATGACAGTCAATTCGGTATATTCACAGGTTTTTGCTGTTGCTGATCTAATTTGGCTGTCAATAAGAGACATTTCTCCAAATACTTGACCTTCCTCTAATGTGGTAATAAGAACAGATTTGCCATCAACTAAAATATATAAGTTAACTTTACCTTTGGTTATGATATAAGCACTGCTACCAGCTTCGCCTTCTGAAAAGATTAGCTCGCCTTGTTTATAGGTCTGAAGAGGTGTAGTGGTTGTCATAGTCTGTCTATCTCAACATTAGAGTAACTCATATTTTATAGTAATAAAAACATGAGTTGTTGAAAATTTATTAGTATATTTAATTGGCTGGAATTAATATGTGATCAAAATATATTAAAACTCAAATGTTAGTTAGTAGCTTGATGTTTTAGTCAAGGCTACCATTAATCTAAATTAAATTCTTATTTTTCAATACTAAATGAATTCTTCGCTAAAAAAGATACATGTTTTTGTAGTTGCTCTATGTATTAGTTTATTAGGTATTTTTGTGTGCCTTTCTAGTTTTGGTGAGTATCTTGAAGGAGAGTATGGTCGTAACTGGCTTTTTAAGGTGCGAGGAAAAACTGTCCCTCCTGAGAATGTTGTTATTGTAAGTATTGACAAAGCATCTGCTGATTACCTTAAATTGCCAGATAACCCAGATAGGTGGTCACGGTCATATTATGCGCAATTAATTAGACAATTAAAGTTGCAAGAGCCTGCAGTTATTGCTTTTAATCTTATTTTTGATGAAAAGCGTGAACAAGAAAATGATGAAATGCTGGTAGCAGCAATGGAGAGTACTAAGAATGTTATTCTTAGTAATTACTTACAAATAAGAAATTATTCTTCTCTTATTGGTGATGGGCAAGCGGTAAATACTTATAGTGTGGAACATATCATTGGGCCGGGTGCTAAATTTGAACAGGCTGCAATTAATGTGTCTCCTTTTCTATTGCCTAAAACATCTTCGTTTGTTAATCAGTTTTGGACCTATAAGGCCAGTGCTGGTGATATTCAAACTTTTCCAGTTAGTATCTTCCAGAGCTATATATACAACAATATTTATTCAGAAATTGTTCAAATGTTAGAAGAATTATCTCCATCGGTTTTTGATGGTGTATTTTCGGGTAATAGCATAACAAATAAAGATTTTATAGAAAAGCAAGGGCTTATTAAATTGGCTCTGAAAGGCGAAGATGACATGCAGAGCCGCTATAATAGCTGGGTTGGTGATTCTGAAATTTCAGCTGTTAAAGCTCAATTGTTGACGTCGTGGGTTGCATTAATTCAAGGTGGTGATCAATTATATTTTAATCATTATGGTCCAACGGGAACAATTCAGACAATTCCTTTCTATAAAGCTCTAGATTTTCTTGAAGAAACAAATGTTTTTCATAATAAAGTTGTACTTATTGGGTATTCTGACGATCTTCAGCCTGAAAAGAACCAAGGGTTATACACAGTTTTTTCTAGTCAAAATGGGGGGGCAATAAGTGCTATTGAAATAGCTGCCACGGCAGTTGCAAATTTGATTGATAATACTTGGCTTAAACCTTTAATGCACTGGGAGAAGATTTTGCTTATTGTCTCTTGGGGTATTATTATTACGATGATATTTGGTTTGTTTTCATATGGAGCAGCCTTGGTAATTATCACAATCTTGAGTGCTTGTTATGGTTTAATTGCTTATAACCAATTTATTGAATTTCAGGTTTTACTACCATTGTTTATACCTTTGATTATTCAACTTCCAGTATTGTTTGTTGTTATTTCTTTTTTGACTTATACCCAAAACAAAAAACATCAGAAGAAAATGCAAGAATTATTTGCCTTTTATATTCCTGATGATGTGGTAAAAAAATACTCAAAACAAGCAAGTATGGAAGATTTGAGTAATTACGGTGATTTAACTTATGGTGTTTGTGTGGCAACTGATGTCGGGCAATACACATCCTTGGCAGAAACAATGAGTCCTATGGAGTTGAATAGGTTGATGAATGATTACTATGCCATTATGTTTCCATTGGTTAAACGTAGTGGTGGTTTTGTTTCAGATGTAATCGGAGATGCAATGCTGGCTATTTGGGCTGAATTTGAAAAAACACAGCAAACCAGAAAAAATGCTTGTGAGGCTGCGTTACAGATTAAAAAGGATATTGAACGATTTAATAAAACTCAAGACAATTATTTACCAACTCGTATTGGCTTGCATTATGGCAATATGTATATTGGTAATATTGGCTCTAAAGAGCATTTTGAATATCGTGCGACAGGCGATACTATTAATACAGCAACACGAATTGAAGGGTTAAATAAAGTACTAGGAACGCATATTTTGATATCTTTTGATGTTGTTGAAGAACTCTCTGATTTTATTACTCGCGAAATGGGCACATTTATTTTGAAAGGTAAAACTCGCCCAATCATTATTTATGAATTATTAGGTTATCAACGTGATATGGATGATAGTTGGGACTCTTTAAATATTTTTTTTAAGCAAGGGTTAGCTTTATTTAGGCAGCAGCAATGGGGTGATGCATTACAGTTTTTTTTAGAAATTCAAAAAACATATCCTAAAGATGGTCCTACTCTTTTTTATATACATTATTTACAGCATCATTTGGTAACCGAGTATCCAAAACCAGGTTTGGATCAAGCAGTGGTGATTAAGTTGGATGATGTGAGTGTTTGATTGTAGGAAAACTTGAAGGATGGTTTGATATTGTTATAAAGGAATGGTGGGCAAAAGTATTGCCCACCATGATTTATTTAATCAATTTTTGTTGTTTTGCATTTTTCTGGAAGTGCGTCGAGAATTATTTTTTTAATTTCATTTTCTGGTAACGTAGTAGAGTAATAATCTCTGACATGAGGTTCTATATAGTTTTTGTACATGGTGCAGTGAGTAGACTCAACAAGGCAAACTCCTGAATATTGATCCCCTCCAATATATGGTGAAGTACAAAAACTTCCCTGATATGAAAATGAAAAGCTTATATTTATTCTAGCTTCTTTTTCGATGCCATTATGACTAATTGTTCCTGTTAAGGTTTCTTTGCTTAAGTTAATTGCTTCTAATATTCTTGGGTCCAGTTTTATTACTTTCATCTCACATGGAGGAAGTAGCGTGTCTTCAGTTGATATGACTTTTTCTGGGGTTGTTAAAGTTGCGACTGTTTTATTGACTGCAATAACTGTATTTTCAAGTGAGGGTTTTGGTCGCTGTTGAATAGATGAAAGCATTTCTCCTTGTGCTAAAACCTTTAGGGCTGTTTTAGGTGAGCTAGCTGTGTGTAAGATGGAGCCTCGAGGCGGTCTACATTTAGGAACTGGTTGTCCTGTAATGCTGTTACGTACAACAGGTTTTCCTGTTTCAAAATCAATTCCACTGGATACCCAGACATTATCTTTTAGATAATTACTCGGGTTAAGCTTGGTAGGGTCGTGTTTAGGAGGGGGGGTGAGGGTTTCTGTGAGGTCGAGTTTTGGGGGCTCAACTACAGTCTCTTTATCTGTGCAGGAAATAACCGAAGTACAAACCATAAATAAAATCAATATTTTGTTTTTCATTTTTTCACCTTTATTTTTAGTAAATAACTGACAAAGATTATTAGTAAGCAATATTAAGTTTTACAAATATCTCTCTTTCAGGGACGAAATCTGTTAGTTGTGCACCGCTTGCGTCAAAAGTGCTGTGGTATTGGAAGTTATTGTTGTCAAATATGTTGTTGACTTCAAAACTGATTGATCCCAGTTTTTTAGGAAAGCGAAAGCCTATAGAACTTTCGAATAGCCAGAATTGATTGCTGGATTGATTAATGCTGTTGCCGTTAACAAAGCTAATGTTTTGGTTAATATAGGTTGTCGAAAAGTTTGAAAATAGACCACTGGCATGATGGATATTGATACTTAGCGGTACTTTGTGGCTAGAAAGTTCTGTAACAAAGCTACCAAGGCTAGCCGACTGAGCGATTTTTTCTCTACGGAATTCATCAAATTTGTATTCTGAGCTAAAGGCTAGCCATTGATTGATTGTCCAGTAAAGATAAGCAAGATGGGAGGATTCATCTCGGTTTTTAAGATTTGCTACGTTACTAGAAATAACGGGTTGCCTCGTTTTTCGCCAGCTTATTTCTCCACCTAGAAAAATATTTTTGAACGGTTGATAATCTATGCCAAAACCATATCTCCAGGCTGAGCTGCCGTCATTGTCATCAAAAAATTGGTTGAAGCCCGCTACTTGAGTAGGCTCTATGGTTTGTCTAGCAGCTAAAGGTCGTTTAAGGTTGCGAAATGCGGCTGCGCGAAGCGTGAGTTTATTTAGTGGTGTCCAAGTTAGCCCGATTTTTGGATTAAACTGGTTTGTGTCGTATAAGCCATCATTGTATGAGTCAAAGCTGAGCCCTAGGCTGGTAATTACTTCTTTATTAAGTTCAATAGTTGTATAAATATAGCCATTGAAATAATTGGTTTCCGAATCACGATTTGTTACTGATGTTGATGAGGTTGGGTTAGTGGGGCCGCTAGGAATGAAAAAAACATTGGAGAAGAACTCTCCTGTAGTATATGTTTGGGTAGTGTTAGGTATTTTTGCATCCAGGTTTAGAAATCCAACTCCTGAAATAATATCTACAGAGGCGGGATGAAATAGATGTTGGGCTTCTAGTTGATAGCCTTGCTCATCAAAAGTATTATTTTCTTTGATTGTCGTGGTGGTTTCTAGTGTTCCTGTAAAACCACTTGAACTGGTAAAGGTGGAGTTGCTGTTATTTTGCTGCTCTTTAAAGTGCGTATAAATAGAAGAAAAAATAAAATCCTGCTCAGCATTGATTTTGTAATGTAGACCAAAGCGTGTAGTATCCTGATCGGTTGCTTGCCTAAGATTCTGTTGATGTACTTCATCAAATCGTGTGGGAACATCGCCAGCTGAAACATCTTCTCGTTTAAATTCTAATTGCAGGTTTAAATCTGAGTTGATAGCTAGCTGGGCAAATGCGTTATATACGTTTTGTTTGTAATCATCGTTAACGCGGAAGCCATCAGTTTGATAATGAAACTGTCCCATGCTGAGAGACAAATTATTATAAACACCTGTAATGATTGCGCTATCAGTTAAAGTATTGTTACTGCCGTATGCGCCATTCAGCAGTATATGGGCGCCATTTGTAGTAAATAATGGGTCGTATTCATTAGAGGAAAGGCTGCCTGGACCAGTGGAATTAAGTATGCTGATGTTTTCACTGGTTAATTGGGGTTGTACCGGAACAGTGTTGATTGCTTGAAATAATTGCGCCTGTAATAGCTCACTGGCTCTGGCAATACGGTGACGAGGTTTGCCTAGTAAAGAGTCTGATAAATGGCGATGAGATGATGAATTAGTATAGTCTTGATTTAGAGATGTCCAAGCATGTTTTAAAGCAACGCGCTCTAAATCAAGGGTTTGGTATATACGGGTTATATTCGCTGATCTAGCTGCTGCATCCTCATCTAAAAGTAGTTTTGAGCGATAAACGCCTCTGTTATTATTTAATTCTATAGCCTTCTGCATATCGTGTAATGCTTTAACAGGGCGGTTTGTTGATTGCTTGATAATGGCGTCATAAAACCAGGGTGTGGGGTCTTTGGGGTCCAGCTCTTTAGCAATAGTTAGCTCTGTTGTTGCGTAGTTTTCGTTTTTTAATTCGTAATATGCTTTACCTAAATAACTGCGAATAATGGCATTATCGGGACTAAGGCTGGCGGCAGTTTCTATGTCGTGAGTGCCTGCTTTAATATCCCCTTTTCTGATTTTGGCTAAGCCTAAGCCTAATCTGGCAAGAGGGTTGGCAGAATTTAGAGTGATTGCGTTGCTAAATGCTGTAATGGCCTTAGGTATTTTGGTCTGGCTTAGGTAGGAAAAGCCTTGGATAGTATGGGGTTGACTTAGTACCGGGTTGAGATGTAGGGCTTTTGTCGCAGATTTTAAAGCATTTCGGTGGTCCGCAGAAGAAAGCTGTAATTCTGCGAGTCTGGCCCAGGCTAGACTGTTTTTAGGTGATAAATTAACAGCTGTTTCAACGCTGGATTGAGCTGATGCAATATCAAAATGCGCCTGATGGGCGTATGAAAGAGCAATATGTGCAACTGCTGATTGAGGATTAAGAGTAACGGCTTGTTGAGCAAGGAGTAGCGCTTTATCCTTTTGGTTCTTTGTAATTGCAATAATGGATTGTAATGCAAAAGCTGTGCTGTTTTTGCTTTCTAGTTTTAATAGGCTGTCTAAAAGAGTTGATGCTTCGTCAACGCGTCCGATAGATAATAGTAAAGATGATTTGAGAGATAGGTAACTAGTATTTGTTGGCTTTTCAGTCGTCGAGTCAAGTAGAGCAATGGCCTGCTGGATATTGCCTTGTTGATAGGCATTAAGTGCAGGTTGGAAAGTACTTTGGTGGTCTTGAATGTCAATAATTGGGGGGTAATACAATGTCCATTGTACGGCATCTTCTAGATTAACTTTTAAGGTCTGTAGTCTGGGGGGAGCATTGTTATTAGCCACGCCTTTAAAGCCTTTCTTTATCGATACCTTACCTAGCTTGTTACTTGCGGAAACCTGTCCATCAAAAACTGAAATAGTTGCTTGTTGTTTGCTAACTGTAACCAGAAATTCAGTTCCCTCGTGTACTGCATTGATAAAAGGTGTCTGTATATTTAATTGCTGTTGTTGTCTGCTACGAAAAAAAGCGGTGCCCTCAAGTAGGTTTATAAACCAAGATGATGTATTGGCTAGTGGTGCAGGGAAATTTAGTGTAGTGTTTTGGTTGAGATTGATAAATGTGTTGTTACTAAGTAGGAGTGTTGCTCTGCTATGTTTGGATGTACGGACTTTATCTCCTAAGCATATGGTGTCATCTTGTAGCAGTGTATTCCAATATGTGCTCTCTGTTTGTCTAGTGTCTACTTTGCCCTGAATAGATACCACTTTAGCTATCCATGGAGTGCAGTTGGAGGATGCTTCAAGATAATGGGGTGTTATCAGGCATAGGAGAAGAAAGAAGCAATATTTATGTATCTGATGCATAATTTATTATCTAGCAATAGACCTGTTAAATATTCTGTATTATCCGTATTAATAGCAAAAGGATAATACAGCGAATGTTTTATCTATATTTATAGGCCATTATGATATTGAAAGCAAGTGTGATGAGAGTCAAAGATAATTTTATTTTTTTATGCTTGTATAAAAAATGGATTGAATTTAAGTTGAATGTTTTTTACATGGATTGTAGTGCTTTTGTTATTGAGCGAATATCAGGCATTATCCATGTGGGTTGATAGTTGATTGAATTTAAGTCTTGTTTGGTTGATATACCCGTTAATACCATAATGCTTCGAATGCCTGTGTTAACTGCACCAAGAATGTCCGTGTTTAAGCGATCTCCAATGGCGATGGTATTGTCGAGGGGGGCGCCTAGTTTCGTGATTGCTTGTTGATACATGATAGGTTCAGGTTTTCCAATAATTGTTGGTGCTACTTGTGTTGCTGCTTCTAGTGCTGCAAGAATTGCACCATTACCTAAAACAGGGCCTCGTTCAGTTGGGAGGGTGGTATCAGCGTTACTGGCAATAAACTTTGCTCCAGCGCTAATATGTAAAGATGCCTCTGCTAATTTGTCCCAAGTAAGTTGTCTATCTAAGCCACAAATAACAAAGTCAGCTACTTTTCCCAGTTTATCGAACGGGGTATCAATTAATGTAAAGCCTTTATCAGTAAGTGGCTGACGTAGCCCATCTTCGCCTATAACTAATACGCTGTTGTCTTTTGGGTCTACTTGTTCTGATAAATAATGTGCTGTGGCCATGCTAGAAGTCAAAATTTCATTTGCAGAAACATTAACTCCCATTAATTTAAGCTTCTTAATATACTGGTCTTGAGTGAGGCTGGCATTATTTGTAGCGAGAATAAAAGGCAGTTTTTGTTGTCTGAGTAATTCAAAAAAATCTTGTAGACCAGGTAAGGCTTTAGTGCCTTCCCATAGAACTCCATCCATATCAATGATAAGGGCATGAATATTTGTGAATGATTGCATTAAAAGAGTATGTGTTTAGTGATAAAGGATAACTGGAGGATGCCATAAATTACTTTAATGTGCCAAGATTGTTGGTAAAAAACAAAAAAATGTTGCTAAAAAGCCTTAATTTAAAAAAGGTTAAATGCTAGTGGAATGAGTTTTTTTGTGAGGCCGTTAGTGAGCTGGTGTTTTTTATAAGCTTTTGAAAATATGGGTGTATTTTTGTTTTATGTGAGTTGGAGGTGAGTGTTTGGTGTGGCTTGGCAGGATGGGGAAATTGACATGCAAGTACGTTCTGATTTAGAGTGCGGCTTGAAAAAAAAGATTTTTCAATAAAAATTATAAACAATCGGAGTACATAACATGGCAACACCATTAATTCAAATGGCATTAGACTCACTAGATTTCGACGCAACAGTAGCACTAGCAGAAGAAGTAGCGCCATATGTTGACATCTTTGAAATCGGTACACCATGCATCAAGCATAACGGCGTAGCACTAGTTACAGAACTAAGAGCACGTTTTCCAGAAAAATTACTTTTAGTTGATTTAAAAACAATGGATGCTGGCGAATACGAAGCAACACCATTCTACGCAGCAGGTGCAGATATCTGTACAGTACTAGGTGTATCTGGTTTAGCTACATGCCAAGGCGTAATTAGAGCAGCTAAAGCACACGGTGCAGAAGCACAAATTGATTTAATCAACGTAGCAGACAAATCAGCTTGTTCGATTGAAACAGTAGCAGCAGGCGCACAAGTTGTTGGTATTCACACAGGTCTTGACGCACAAGCGGCAGGCGAAACACCATTCAACGACTTAGGTGAAATCATCGGCTTAGGTCTAGACGTACGTATTTCAATTGCTGGTGGTATCAACCAATCAACAGTACAAGACGTAGTACGTGCAGGCGCAAACATCATCGTAGTTGGCGCAGCTATCTACGGCGCACCATCACCTGCTGAATCAGCACGTGAAATCCGTGAATTAGTAGAAGCAGCATAAGGCAGAATAACTATGTGGCAGCAAGAAAATCAAAAATTAGTCGTCAATAAGATTTCAGAAATTCTTGATGCGACTAGTATTGAATATGCAGAACAGATGACAGGGATGTTTGACGGCGCCAAGAGGATTTTTATCTCAGGTGCTGGGCGATCAAAGCTAGTCGGTAACTTTTTAGGCATGCGCCTAATGCACAGTGGTTATGATGTGAGCATGGTAGGCGAAATCGTCACACCAAGCATCAGAGAAGGTGATTTATTAATCATCATCTCAGGTTCAGGTGAAACTGAGCAACTAATAGCCTTTACCAACAAAGCGAAAAGTGTAGGAGCAAAAATCGTACTGATTTGTTCAAAATCCTCATCAACCATAGGTGATATGGCAGATGGTGTTTTTCAAGTCGGAAGTGATAGCTCATACGCAACAGTTAAAGGCATGCCAATGGGGACAGTCTTTGAACTGTCTACCTTATGCTTCCTAGAAGCTGTAGTCTCACATCTAATCTGGGAAAAAGGTATTCCAGAAGAAGAAATGAGATTTAGACACGCCAACATGGAATAAAAAGAAAAACGAGTGGTGCAAGCCACTCGTTTAACTTTTTTCAAAAAAAAGGCAATAATAAAAAAGCCAAGTTGAAATCGGCAACGAAAACAACAAAGCAAAATTATTGGCCAAAACGAATTCAGTAATCATATTTTAGGAGAGGCACTACATGTCTTCACGTCGTCATTTAGCAAACGCAATCCGTGCTTTAACCATGGATGCAGTACAAAAAGCAAAATCAGGTCACCCAGGCGCACCAATGGGAATGGCTGATATAGCAGAAGTACTGTGGAACGACCATATGAAACACAACCCGACCAGCCCAGAATGGGCAGATCGCGATCGTTTCATCTTATCAAACGGTCATGGATCAATGCTGATCTACTCACTATTGCATTTGACAGGTTACGACCTACCAATGGAGCAGTTAGCATCTTTCCGTCAATTGCACTCAAAATGTGCAGGGCATCCAGAATATGGTTATGCACCGGGTATCGAAACAACAACAGGTCCATTAGGTCAAGGTATTACCAACGCAGTTGGTTTTGCAATGGCAGAAAAATTAATGGCAGACCAGTTCAACAAGCCAGGCCATAAAATCGTAGACCACAATACATACGTATTCATGGGCGACGGTTGTTTAATGGAAGGAATCTCACATGAAGCATGCTCACTAGCAGGCACATGGGGACTAGGCGGACTAATCGCATTCTGGGATGACAACAACATCTCAATTGACGGACACATTGACGGCTGGTACACAGACGACACTGTAAGACGTTTTGAATCATACGGCTGGCATGTAATCTCAGTAGATGGACACGATCCAGAAGCTATTGATGCAGCAATCCTACTAGCGAAAAAAGAATCAGACAGACCATCATTGATCTGTTGTAAAACAGTGATTGGATTTGGCTCACCAAACAAAAGCGGTAGCCATGACTGTCACGGCGCAGCACTAGGTGACGAAGAAGTTGCACTAACGCGTAAAGAGCTAGGATGGGACGCAGCACCTTTCGAAATTCCAGCAGACGTCTATGAAGGTTGGGACGCCAAAGCAAAAGGCGCAACAGCAGAAGCAGCGTGGAATGACAAATTTGCAGCCTACGAAAAAGAATACCCAGCAGAAGCAGCTGAATTCAAACGTCGTATGGCAGGTGACTTACCAGCAAGCTGGGAAGCAGATGCAGCGAAAATGATTGCAGACACCAATGCAGCCGGTGAAAGCCTAGCAAGTCGTCAATCATCACAAAAATGTATTGGCGCACTAGCACCAACACTACCTGAATTTTTAGGTGGATCAGCTGACTTAACAGGCTCAAACCTAACAAGTTGTGCAGCATTCAAACACGTAAGCGGAAAAGAAATGGGTAACTACATTTCATACGGTGTACGTGAATTTGGAATGTACGCAATCATGAACGGCATGGCACTACACGGTGGTTTATTACCATACGGTGGTACATTCCACATGTTCTCTGATTATGCGAAAAGTGCCTTCCGTATGGCCGCTCTTATGGGTATCCGTACAGTAGCAGTACTAACACATGACACAATTGGACAAGG
>ENA-OSET01003933-OSET01003933.1-sediment-metagenome-genome-assembly--contig:-NODE-3933-length-13375-cov-8.219732_pt1 | contig 13375 bp, 14 predicted proteins | sample MGYA00237882_ERZ534229 | MGnify/ENA primary metagenome ERZ534229 (study PRJEB26408, sample SAMN06266212) | sediment metagenome | isolation source: Hudson Canyon methane seep mesocosm | place...
CTCCAATTGGTTACAATGTAACGCAATAGGAGGCCAACAATGGCAGGCGAAAGATACACTCAAGAGTTTAAAATTGCTGCGGTTCAGCAAATCACCCAAGAAGGGCATTCAATTCCAGACGTCGCTAGACGGCTTGGGATCACCACTAAAAGCCTTTACAACTGGCGAGCAAGGTACGGCGATAGTGCGCCAGAATATGAATCTAACCAAGCTCAAGAAGGCGAGCTAAAGCGCCTTAAAGCCGAGTTAAAACGTGTCACGCAGGAGCGCGACATATTAAAGGAGGCCGCCGTGTTCTTTGCAAACGAGTCGAAGAAAAATACACGTTTATGAAGTCTCGTAATGGTCGTTTCCCAGTGACCTTGATGTGTAAAGTACTCAAGGTACACCGCAGTGGCTACTACGCCTGGTTGCGAGATCCGCAATCTCAGCGCAAGAAGGACGACGCACATCTACTTGGCTACGTTAAACAGTTTTGGCTAGAAAGTGGCGGTGTTTATGGTTACCGTAAAATCACCAAGGATATGAAGGTATTGGGCGAAACCTGTGGTCGAAACCGCATACTTAGACTTATGAAGGGCGCTGGTATTAGTGCCCAAAGAGGCTACAGGAGACGCGCCAGTTACAAATCCGGTGAGCTTTCTATGGTCGCCGAGAACCATCTTAACCGTGAGTTCTCAGTTCCCAAGCCTAATCTCGCTTGGGTAACAGACATTACGTACATCCGTACACATGAAGGCTGGTTGTTTTTGGCGGTTGTTCTAGATTTATATTCTCGCTCAGTAATTGGTTGGTCTATGAGTGATCGAATTAATACGGACTTAGCACTCGGTGCGTTAACAATGGCTTGCTGGAGACGCAGAGATCACGCAGGCGTGGTCGTTCATTCTGATCAAGGATGCCAGTATACCAGCTATGAGTGGCGCAGCATGCTTAAAGTAAATGGCTTAAAGGCTAGCATGAGTCGACGCGGTAACTGTCACGATAATGCATGTGCAGAAAGCTTTTTTAGCTTACTGAAAAAAGAACGGATTAGGCGTCGCACATACCCAACTAGGGAAGCTGCCAAATCCGATGTGTTCGATTATATTGAACTGTTTTACAATCCAAAACGACGCCATGGAAATAACGGTGACTTGTCACCCATGGAGTTTGAAAATAACTATTTTAGGAACCAAGCGGGTGTCTAGAAAACTGGGTGCGTATCAGGATGGCAAACGGATTCAACAGCTATGAAATATCTGAGAACCTGGAATGTGTGAACCTCCCTTGTAAATAAACGTCTATTTCTTAACCACTGCTCTAATAGCGTAATTGAAAAAATAGAAGACCGACAGACCAAAAGATAATTCTTCTGAACTCCTGTAGATATGCCACTGCCGGAGGGCCTTCTTAAACTTGTTTCGTGATATCGAACCTTCTACAATTCTATATGAAGTTAACGTGTCTTTGAGCAAATAACCAGTAAACCCCCTCTTTAGAATGGATAACCAGGTGACATAGTCCTGCCCGGTCCTCAACCCTGGCATTACAAACTCTCCAACTAGAGAACGATCAACCATTACGGTTGAACAACCAACTGTAGCTTTTTTTGCGAGCAGGTCGTTATAGCCCACAGATATAGGTACTCCTCGATCGACCACTTTACCTTGATCCTCACCACACTGACCAATAACTCTATACGAGGTGAAAGAAAAACCAATATGGCCAGTTAACATAAACGCAACCTGCCTACTAAGTTTCTGAGGCTCCCATAAGTCATCGGCATCGATAAAAGCAAAAAATCGCCCAGACGCTTGTGACATCGACTTATTTCTGGAGAAGCCTGCACCTAAGTTAACCGAATTTTTGATAACTTTCACTCGAATATCAGACGCCGCAATAGCATCCAATATACCAACAGTACCATCACTGGAGCAGTCATCGGTTACAATCCACTCCCACTCGGTGTACTCTTGAGCTATAATAGATTGATAGGTTTCCTTAATAAACCTATCAGAATTGAAACTAGCAGTAATAACTGACACTTTATTAGAATTGATATTCATTAACCTCATTGAGAAACATTTGATACACACTCATTTTCCTAGACACCTGCTTGGTTCCTAAATTAGTTATTTTCAAACTCCATGGGTGACAAGTCATCGTTATTTCCATGGCATCGTGTTGGATTGCAAAACAGTTCAATATAATTGAACACATCGGATTTGACAGCTTCCCTAGCTGGGTATGTGCGGCGTCTAATCCGTTCTTTTCTAGTAAGCTAAAAAAGCTTTCTGCACAAGCATTATCGTGACAGTTACCGCGTCGACTCACGCTGGCCTTTAAGCCATTTGCTTTGAGCATGCTGCGCCACTCGTAGCTAGTATGACAACCCTTGATCAGCATAAACTACCACGCCTGCGTGATCTCTGCGCCTCCAGCAAACCATTGTTAACGCACCGAGTGCTAAGTCCGTATTAATTCGATCACTCATGGACCAACCAATGTCATCCACCCGTAAATTAAGATTAGTTTTAAGTAGAATTTTCTCGTACACTAAACGAAGGAGATCTACATGAAAAATCACGCTTTACGGACAGCCAGATTATGGCCATTAATGACGCATCCATACCGCCATACTTTGCTCGCCATTTGTAAAAGGAAGCGCCGCTCATTCCATGTTCTCTGCAGAGTTCGGGAATGGGCACGCCACTTTCAGCTTGCTTGATGATGGCTAGTATTTGGCTATCAGAATAACGTGATTTTTCATGTAGATCTCCTTCGTTTAGTGTACGAGAAAATTCTACTTTTGACCTCGTTATTTATCGGGGGGATTACCCTCCTATTTACCTGTTGTTGCACAACTCTGGAGGACATTGCTATTAGCATGCCCAAAAACGCTCCGTTGTCACCCATGTCACCAGAAAATAAAACCCCGATACCACTAGTGATAACTGAGTAGTACAGGAGGTGAGCAGGCGTGAACACGCCAGAAAACAACACTCCCATTATTCTCATGACTTTGAAAATCGTATAGATGCACATAACAACGCCAAAAACGCCGTAAAACATTAGAAGCTCTAAGAGCAAACTGTGAGGATAGAAATAACCAACCGAATAAAATAAATCAAGCCATGATTGATATTCAATCCCAATCAATGAAAACCTGTCAGGCTCTTGTAATAAATATACATATGGCTTCCATCTAGAGTACACATCGACATAGGTCGATGATTCGTCAACTAAAAAAGTCGAAAAATTAAGGACTCGATGTGCAAAAAAATCTATCTGCGTTCCAATAAGACCTAGCGAGACTATGACCACAAAAGCTGCAGCACTAGCTTTCCATAATGAAAACCTTTTATAGTAAGCATGACTCCACAGTAGTAACAACATGGGCATCAAAAGCATCGCGCCCCTCGACCCAGTCTGCGTTAAGAGAGCCAAAGACAATACCGCTACAAGAAGACCTTCAGGTAGCCGATTATTATAAAACAGGTAACCTGCACAAATTCCCGACAAAAATCCTATAACGCGATACAACATATTAGGACCAAATATAAATACAGCCCTTCCCTGCTCATTATCGCCGAGAGTTGAGGAAGTAATACCAAGCGAAAATACTACTAGTAACACTAAGCATATTTGAAATTGTACTTTCAGAAGACTATTAGGATACTTATTTATTCTTGAATTAAATATTAGGATATAAAAATACCCGAGGAAAAAGTTAATGATCCATAATGGATATAACACAGAATAAGTGACGTTGACCTTGATTGCATAGACCAAAAAAATAAATGCAGAAAAAATTACAACAACCAGCTGACTGATGTTGGCACGAAAGTGTGACGAGAAGATTATTAGTAGTACAGGTAGGAATATATTTAACGGAATACCTCCAATGGATGCATTCCCAACAAACATTACAATAAAAAAACTAGCAGCAAGGTACAAGTCGATACTTGAAAAATACGATTTACGTTTGCTCAAAACATGTATCCCTTAATAGTGCACCTACAGAATAAAATTGTTAAAGAAAAACATTTGATGGAACTTACCTAAGGAATATCTGAAAAATTAGCCATTTTCACCACTGTACTCGAACTTCCATCAACATCACGCATATCCGACTCTATTTGTCCCAAAATAGGCCAATTTAGCCTCTATCAACGTCTGGAATTGAATGCCCTTCTTGGGTGATTTGCTGAACCGCAGCAATTTTAAACTCTTGGGTGTATCTTTCGCCTGCCATTGTTGGCCTCCTATTGCGTTACATTGTAACCAATTGGAGTGTCTATTAAACTGGGTGCGTATCAAGCTGTGTTTTTCGCCAGTCCACGATAGCGCACTTTAGTAAAGCCAAACTGACGTTTGATCACTCGAAACGGATGTTCAACTTTGGCCCGATGTTTCGCCAACCATTTGTTGGTGCGCTTCTCACTATTATTTAAATGCCGATGAGCCGGTTTCTTGTAAGGCGTGATGATGGCAACGCCATCTTCCACTTCTAGCTCTTTCCATGTACGGTTATTTTTGTGATAACCACGATCCGCCAGTGCAAATTGCTCTTCACCATGCAAGCAAGCCTCAAGCTGTGAGTGGTCCGAGTCTTTGGCTGTGGTGCCTGTAACCGTATGGACTAAGCCACTTTGTACATCGGCGCCGATATGGGCTTTCATGCCAAAGTACCATTGATTACCTTTCTTGGTTTGGCTCATTTCTGGGTCACGTTTTTTTGCTTTGTTCTTGGTGGAGCTTGGCGCATCAATCAACGTGGCATCGACTACTGAACCTTGTTTGAGAAGCAAGTTGTTTTCCACCAATACGGCCTGCACTTCATCAAAGATGGCATCAGCCAAATAATGCTTTTCAAGTAAATGACGGAACCGCAAGATTGTGGTTTCATCTGGCAAGTGATCTTCGAAAGCATCAAGGCCTGCAAAATCCCGTAAAATTTGTATGTCGTAAAGTGCTTCTTCCATGGCCTGATCACCATAGCCAAACCATTGTTGCATGAAGTGAATGCGTAGCATGACATCAAGAGGCATTTGTGGACGGCCAGGGCCACGACGAGTTTTTTTTGTAATAGGGTTGGATCCGATTTTCTATACGTCTCCAAGGTACGGCCTTATCCATTTCTACTAGGAAAATCTGCTTGCGTGTGCGTTTATCACGTTTAGATTGGAAGCCAGTATCGCCAAGGGAACATTGTTTCATAAGATCGGAGCCGTAATGAGAGTCGATGCCTTTAATTTTAGCTTATACAGTTAATTTTTCAGGATTTCCCTAAGGCAATAACGCTCTCTTTTCTTGTTATACGAGTTGTGAGCAGGCCTTACATTAAGTAAATAACTAGCCATGCAATACAGCTCATAATTAAAAGTAACAACGCCTTAGAGGTAACAAGCCTTTGATGATAATCGTCAGCCAGACCAGCCTCATCATTTGAAATATGCCCAATAAACTTTGGCTCCACCACAAATACAACAAGAAGGGTGGCAATGCTATTAAATAAAAACCCAATCTGAAGCAATGTACCTCTAAAATCTGGGAAAAATGATGCTGTTATAACCGGAATACTTATACCAGTCAAATTAAACAAAAATGGGTAGTTTATTAAGACATCTCTAAACGTAAATTTTATAACTCTTGTGTCAGATACACCATTTTCACTACCAAAAACATAGAAAGCTGTTAACTTATATACAGTTCTCCAACTTCGTATGTATAGTAAGCTAAGGAAGCCCACCGTAGCCCATGCTAATGAAAATAGCGCCAAAAAACGCTCTGGGGAGAAACCTATGTCCACTAAAAAACCTGCAGAAGTAAAAAAGAACGCAGCCCCGAATCTATTGAGTATCATGATTTGCGTAGACCTCAATGTCCCTAACGGAAAGGCACCCACCTTAGAACCAATTATCCGTAATGATAGAGGTATATGATCAATAAAGAAGGCAAAAATAAAGCCCCCCACAAATAAGAGTTGCACCAAAAATGCGATATTATTCAATATAAGTCCTATAATGTCGTTAATCCACAGAGATTTCATGAAAATTCATAGTTATTTTTTCAAACCAGAAACCACTTTTTTGAATTTTATCTTTCTATAATATGACGTCACAAAATTTGGAGTTAGTTAGTTTATTTAGAAACTGTTATCTGAATTGACAGATAATCTCTTCTATATTTTCCAATTTTTCTGAGCTCTTTGTTTTGGTAGCCTGAGGTATTAACGATCAAATTCATGCAGCATTAGGTTGGGCGTTGGGAATTTTTCAGTAATAAAAACAATTTCTTTAGATTCATATCATCTACAATCAGTTCAGAATTATTCAATACTGCAGCCCAAAAAGCTAAAGTACTGTTATTAGATTCGACTGTCTTATATTCAGACATCAACCGGAAAATTTGCTCAGCCGAGAAACCATTAGTATGAACATGGATCAAACTTTTATCCCTAATTATGCACTGACATGCCTCATCATTAAAGATAAGCGTATCGTCACTTGATATAAAATCGGTCTCATCGGCTAGGACCGACAATCTTTTCCTAGCGGCTTGGGTTCGCTCGATATCCGTATGATAGAAATCCGCCAACCTGATGTGACAAAGCATATTTTTTTCGGGCTGCCCATTTACTTGAAGAATATCTTTTAGTCGGTTCAGACCAAAAGACAACTGATCGGAAGTAAATGGCTGATAGAAGCCGACTTTTTGGAAATATCCATCCAAAATAAAGGTATCGCCCAACTTAATTTCAGGACTACGTGATGATGCCTTTTCGATTAATTTAACAATCCTTAGGCGGCATATGAGCATCTCTAGAATAGTTATCGGACCAATAAAGTATGACTCAAAATAACTCGCTAATCGAAAACCATGCGGATAACGACTATCATGGGTTAAGGTAAGGTTTTCATCATGTCGAACTAGAGCATAGAAAACCTGAAAGATTTGGTTCCCAAGCCCGCCATGGGTTCTTATTACAGTTCTTTTCACAATGGACCCTAGTTTAAAAATACAATAATGAAGGAAATTCTTTAGATGTAATAGCAGACTTGGTTGGATAGTTACAGCCTTTCAGCGGTATCTGCCAACATTGCTTTTAATAAGATCTATGTCCGCCGTAAACCGACCTACCAATGCGTAGAGCGTCTAATATTCTCAGAGCTTTGCAATCGAATCTGGCAAAAGATCAACGTCTCTAAAGGACTTTAATCCGAAAAATGTTTTTAGGATGAAACATTCACCAAAGAGTCCAACGTTTCATACAAGTAATCGATCTCTTTGATAAGAGGAACATGATGATTGCCTACAAATAGGCCATACTCATCGATATATTCAGAGTTTTCCAGTGTTCCGCAGACTTCATAATCAAAATACTCCAACACTTCCGTATTTTTTAGAAAATTGCCTGTGACTATTGGCCGACACTCAATTCCATTATCAGTAAGTAGTTTTACTAATTCTTTTCTAGTCACTTTTATATTATTTTTTATAACTAACGCAAACCCGAACCAACTACTTGCCCCTAATTCTCTCTGAATGTCTACAACTGGATGATCATTGAACTTTTCAATAAAGTATTTAGCATTTTCTCTTCTCACCTCAATAAAAGATGGTAATTTTTTTAACTGCTCAGATCCAACAGCCCCACTCATCTCCAGCGGTCGAACGTTATAACCTGGCAACAGGAATTTGAAAGACTCCTCAAATGGATCGTCACTCTTAACACCCGATAAGAGATTTTCTTTCGGTAAATTACGAGTCCAACCATGCGCTCTTATGCACAGTAATATATGGTAAATTTCCTCGTCATCTGTTACAACAAACCCACCTTCCATCGTCGATATATGGTGACTAAAGAACGAGCTAAATGTCCCCATTAACCCGAAAGTTCCCGCCTGCTTTTCATCAAATATGGCTCCTAAGGATTCACAATTATCCTCCAAAAGAGTTATATTTCGATCACCTATCAAGGATTTAATTGTATTGAAGTCATTAGGATTACCGAGTAAATTTACCGCAAGGATAACTCTAGTCTTGTCCGTAATTGCAGCCTTTAGCTTATCGATGTCAATATTAAGCGTATCTCGATCTATATCGACAAACTTAACCTTTAAACCATATTGCTGCAATGGAAAATACGTCGTGGACCAAGATACTGCAGGGACAATTACTTCGTCACCCCTATTTAAGCGACGTCCCTCCTGGTTGGTAAAAAACATCGAAGCAATCATGATCAGATTGGCAGTGGAACCCGAGCTAGTCATCACAGCATGTTTGGCCCCGATATGCATCGCAAATTCCGCTTCATATTGCTTCACTTTGGCACCCATAGAGTACATATTGGACTCTATAACCGAGTGGAGGGCTTCGACTTCCTTATTGTCCCAACTTGAAGATGCCAGTTTATAGTTCATTTTCATCAAGACCTTTATAATAATCGTACGTTTTTTTAATCCCGTCTTCTAGGGAGTTCTTATGAACCCATCCAAAATCATGCATTTTTTCAACATCAACCAGTTTTTGCTTCATTCCTACCGGCTTTGTTAAATCGTGTTCAAACGTGCCTTCATATCCAACCACAGAAGCTACAACTTCGTAATAATCATTAATTGAATAGTCCCGACCCAACCCTATATTAATGTTTTGAGGCATTTCATTTAGATTCAAAATTGCAAAAAAGATAAAGTCAGCCGCATCGCTTGCGAGCATAAACTCCCTCCTAGCGGTCCCATCACCCCAGATATCAATCACTGGTTTATTTTGTATCTTGGCTTCATGCAATTTCCTTATTACCGAAGGAATAAGATGTGATTTCTTTGAATCAAACTTGTCATACCGACCAAAAAGGTTGCAGGGGATTACTGTTTTGTAATTCTTATTCGGATCCTCATTACTGATATATTGACAAAGCTTAGTAGATACTATTTTAGCTAAGGCATATCCCTCATTAGTGGGTTCCAGCTCACCTTTAAGCATAGAACTCTCTATTAAAGGATTCTTGGCTTCCCTTGGATACATACAAGAACTTCCAAGATTGATTAAATTTGGTATGCCAACTTGATCCGCACAGCCTATGACATTAACGCCTATTTCTACATTGTCTCGCAGAAACCCTACGGGATTGGCTATATTGGCCTGTATCCCACCAACCATACCAGCGGAGTGAATGATTAGATCAGGCAACTCTGTCGATAGGAATTTTTTTACCGAATTTCTATCCCGTAAATCCAACTCTTTACTTGATGGTGTCAGAATTTTATATTGACCAGCATCAGAATGTTCAAGGAGGTTACGGCCAACCATACCGGTACCACCAGTAATTAAAATCTTCATCGTAATTCGCTCTATTCAAAACTCATTTGTGGATTATACCCGTGGGCTTTCAATAGCACTTCACGTTGTGCAGTCAGCAAGTCTTCTCTTACCATTTCTGAGCACATTTCTTGAACAGTAATAGATGGCTCCCAACCCAATACTCGCTTAGCCTTCTCGGGGTTACCAAGCAACGTTTCCACTTCAGCCGGACGGAAATATCTTGAGTCGACTCTGCATACGATATCACCTACCCTACAACCGGGAGCAAGATCGCCATTGATTGAGCTTATAATTGCTAGTTCAGACTCCCCCTTTCCTTCAAATTTAAGCTGTATACCGAGCTCACTAGCTGACCACTCAACAAACTGACGCACCGAGTACTGAACACCAGTAGCAATCACAAAGTCTTCAGGAGTATCATTTTGTAACATCATCCACTGCATTCTCACGTAGTCCTTTGCATGGCCCCAATCTCGAAGAGCATCCAAATTACCAAGGTACAGGCAAGAGTCTAATCCCTGAGCAATGTTTGCTAACCCGCGTGTTATTTTTCGGGTTACAAAAGTTTCACCTCGCCGTGGTGACTCGTGATTGAATAGAATCCCATTACAAGCAAACATGCCGTACGCCTCTCGATAGTTAACAGTGATCCAATAAGCATACATTTTGGCCACTGCATACGGCGACCTAGGATAAAACGGAGTCGTTTCTGATTGGGGAGTCTCCTGAACTAACCCGTAGAGTTCAGAGGTAGATGCCTGATAAAACTTTGTATCTTTTAACCCAAGAAAGCGTATCGCATCCAACAGCCGCAAAGTGCCGATTGCATCAACATCCGCTGTATATTCGGGTGATTCAAAGCTTACCGCAACATGGGACTGCGCAGCTAAGTTATAAACTTCATCAGGACGAACTTCAGATAATATCCTAGTCAAATTGGATGAATCAGTAAGATCGCCGTAATGCAGTATAAATGTTTTGTTTTCAATATGTGGGTCTTCAAATAGATGATCAATACGCTGGGTATTGAATGATGACGAACGTCTCTTGATACCATGGACCTCGTAACCCTTTTCGAGGAGAAATTCAGCCAGATATGAACCATCCTGCCCAGTGACTCCAGTAATTAATGCTTTTTTCTTCATGCTCTTTTTATCCAAATAACTTGTTAGTTAAGAAGTATTATTTTTCAACTTCATTCTAAATTTTTAAATCAGCTTTTTACCCTGCCGTAAATATCCTCAAACCTTAGGATATCGTCTTCTCCAAGATAAGATCCAGATTGGACCTCAATAAGCTCAAGCGAAATTTTTCCGGGGTTTTCAAGTGCATGAACAACACCAATAGGTATATATGTAGACTCATTCTCGGAAAGTAAGAAAGTTTTATCACCATTAGTGACTTTGGCTGTTCCGGATACTACGATCCAATGCTCTGCACGATGATGGTGCAGTTGGACACTTAGCTTTGCCCCGGGATAAACGGTTATGCGCTTAACCTGATATTGATCACCATGATCAATAGCGTCATATTTACCCCATGGGCGGCACACCTCACGATTTAATTCCCATTCAGTGCGCTTGTCATCTTTTAACTTCTGAACAATAATTTTCGCGTCCTGCGCACTATCTTTATGGGCAACCATAAGGGCGTCCTTGGTGGAGACAATAATCAAATTATCGACACCGACAGTTGCAACCAATTTACCGTCAGTCCTAACGAAGGAATTATTAGTGCCGTGCAATATCACATCACCGTGACTGACATTGCCATTCTTATCTTTCTTGCTGATATCCCAGAGTGATGCCCAGGAACCAATATCACTCCAGCCGGCGTCCATTTCCACCACCACAGCATCCGCTGTCTTTTCCATAACAGCATAATCAACCGAATCGCTGGGGCACTCGATAAAGCTCTCTTTATTAACCCTCATGAAATCCAAGTCAGATTCCACTCTATCCGTAGATGCCACACATGCGTCGAAAATATCTGGGCGGAATTTTTGCAACTCATTAAGATAGCGACTTGCCTTAAACAGGAACATCCCACTATTCCAAAGATAGTCTCCCGCATTCAGATATTCTTGAGCAACATCACTAGACGGCTTTTCGATGAATTTGTTAACTAAATACCCCCCGCTGACCTCATCACCTTTTTTTATGTAGCCATAGCCCGTATGAGGTTCGCTCGGTATTATCCCAAAGGTTACTAACTTTCCAGCTTCTGCCAAAGCAAGCGCCTTGATTACAGCAGTTGTAAATGCCGCTTCGTCCTGAATTACGTGATCTGCCGCCAGCACTAGAAGCAATGGGTCACCCTCGTCCATAAGGGCGGCGAGTGCAATAGCGGGTGCTGTGTTACGCCCTATAGGCTCCAAAATAATGGAACCAAGTCGGTTAATCTCTCGAAGCTGCTCTGCAACGAAGAACCTGTGGTCCTCGTTGCAAATAGTGACCGAGGCATCAATATTGAGACTATCAAGTCTTTTCATTGTTGCCTGGAGCATAGTCTCCTTCCCATTAAGAGCTAGGAACTGCTTAGGATGCCCTGCACGAGAAAGAGGCCAAAGCCTTGTGCCCGAGCCACCCGCCATTATTACGGCTTTAATCATTCTCAAGACCCTTTTCTAATAAATGAGACGCATAATTGCGCATGTATTTGTGGAAGCGACTGCTACTCGCAACTTCTTGCAAATCAAACCAGGACATCTCCTCGTGCTGCTCATCGATCTGGAAGTTGGGCTTTTTTTTCATATATATGCAGTGAGGCAGATTTACGTAATGTGTCGATATTCCCTCATCGACTGCGCTATTTTCATAGAAGTGATCCCAAACGCCCATTAGTCGAAAATCATTAGGGTCGCGAACCTCTAACAGTAACTCAGAGCTTGCGACCCTGCACAAACAATCTTGCCAAGTTTCATTTTTTAAAATCCGTCCCCCCGGGGTAAACCATATACCCCTCAAAGGCTCGTTGTTCCTTTTACCTAAAAGTATCTGACTATCACAAATGATGCATAGATCGATTGATACTAAGGGAGCATTCTCGACAATAGTTTTGAAATTTTTAGAATCTAACATGATCTAAGATATCGATCGTCTTTGAACCTAATAACCTGCACTCGCCTAGTTATCCCCAAATAGATCCCTTGAGAAGCATTTTTCATCAACATCTCTCAAACAATCTGCCTTCCTGTTAGCCACAATGACATCGCTCAACTCTTTGAACCGACCAATATCTGTTATGACCTTTGAACCAAAAAACGCTTCCGCATCAAGCTCGGGCTCATACACCACCACTTCGACCCCTTTTGCTTTGATACGCTTCATAACCCCCTGGATGGCAGAGGACCTAATATTATCACTACCCTCTTTCATAACCAGACGATAAAAGCCAACAGTTTTAGGGTTCTTCTTAAGTATCTCATCAGCAATAAAATCTTTGCGAGTCGCATTTGATGAAACAATCGCCTGAATCAATGTCTGCGGCACCTGATCATAGTTTGCCAGAAGCTGTTTGGTATCCTTCGGCAGGCAATAGCCACCATAACCAAACGATGGATTGTTATAACCCTCACCTATTCGCTCATCAAGACAAACACCTTTGATAATACTCTTAGTGTCCAGATCATGGGCCAGTGCATAGGAATCGAGCTCATTAAAGAACGATACGCGCATGGCAAGGTAGGTATTGGCAAACAGCTTTACTGCCTCGGCCTCTGTTGAGCGAATAAATAAGGTTTCAATATTCTGCTTTTCGGCACCTTCGACCAAAAGATCAGCAAACGCTTTACCCGCCTCAAGCTGGCTACCCACAATAATTCGTGGGGGATAGAGGTTATCCTTCAGTGCCTGCCCCTCGCGTAAGAATTCGGGTGAGAAAATTACACGGCCTGCATCATGTTTTTTTTGTAGTGATTTGGTATGGCCAACTGGGATGGTGGACTTGATCACCACAAGCGCATCTTTATTTAGCTCTAGCGCATCACTTACGACGCTATCTACCGAGCTGGTATCAAAGCGGTTGGTATCAGGGTCATAGTTGGTGGGTGTTGCTACTACAACAA
>ENA-OSET01003934-OSET01003934.1-sediment-metagenome-genome-assembly--contig:-NODE-3934-length-13370-cov-14.087490_pt1 | contig 13370 bp, 14 predicted proteins | sample MGYA00237882_ERZ534229 | MGnify/ENA primary metagenome ERZ534229 (study PRJEB26408, sample SAMN06266212) | sediment metagenome | isolation source: Hudson Canyon methane seep mesocosm | place...
GTTGCTTGAGGCATGTAGCAATGCATGTCCCAGATGAATGATTGTTCTCGACAGAACCCGGCTTATCGGCCATCTCGCTTTTTCTTATAACCAATTGAAATAAGAAAGAAAATCTCTTGATTGCACTCCCGACGTGAGGAGTGTTCCAAAAAATGCTACACAAATACTTGAAACTGCGTGGCAATAGCTACCACTTCCGCTGGCGTATTCCTGCTGATTTACGACCAGTTTTAGGTTTATCAGAGCTCACACGCTCGCTACACACTCTAGACCTGTTGGAAGCAAGTTTTAAGGCTGGACGCTTTGTTGAAGCTGTTGCTGGGATTAAGAGGGCTAGATGGGCTTATTTTGCCAAAGAAATTGATGTTGATGTGTACGTGTCAGAAGTAGAAAAGTATTGGGGAAAGGTTAGACCTATGGCTCGAAGTGAGAAAACAATCAAAACAGGGCTAATTACTGTCGGTGAGATGGTGTTTGATTTTGATGGTGATGTAGATAAAGAGTTATCAGCAGTGGCTAAAGCAAAGGAAGCTGGTCTATTGCCTGAAGCATCAAAGTCAGAGCCACCCAAATCACTGTCTGGGATGTTGTTCTCGGAGTTGTTCCATAAGTTTATAGAACACAAAATAGACCCCGTAGTCGCCCGTCAACAAGGGCGTAAGCCTCTGTCAGATAGGATGCAGAAGCAATATCAAAGTGACTTTAAAGTGTTGTTAGAGTTTATGGGGGATGTAGATGTTGCAACTATAACCAAAAAACAATTAAAACAGTCGATACTTGCCTGCACTGGGCTACCGAAAAGAAATAAAAAGCCATACAACAAGTTATCAATAGTTGAAATACTCGAAATGGATATTCCAGATGAAGATCTCGTAGGTAAGAAAGTTGTCGATGAGGTTAGAAAGATGGCGCAAGGCATTTTTCGGTTTGCATCGGATGAGTCAATTGTTGACATATCACCAGCAAAAGATTTGAACTTAAAGCTCTCTAGTAATGGAAGGTTCGCAGCCTATACAAAACAAGATGTGCGCAGACTTTTAAAGGCATCAGCCAAAGAGAAAGTTATTTGGAAATGTTGGATTCCACTATTGGCAGCATACACTGGTGCTCGTCGTGGAGAACTTGTTCAGCTCCGAAAGCAAGATGTTAAGTTTGATACGGACTCAGAGCGTCATTATTTAATGATTACGGAGGAGGCTGGCAGCACTAAGAATGAAAATGCCAATCGACAAGTACCCATTCATCAAGCAGTATTAGATGCTGGTTTTATTGAGTTTGTTGAGTCATCAAGTGACAAGTTATTTGACGGGCTTAACCCTCAATCCGTGACTAACTGGTTTACTGGGTTGAGAGACAGGCTCGAAATTGAAAGATTTGACGATTACGGCAATAGAAAGGTATTTCACAGCTTCCGTCACACATTTATCACTTTGTCTCGTTCTGCAAATCACAAAGAGAATGTTCAACAAGTTGTAGGCCATGAGAAACAAAGTGCTGGTGAAACCGATAGATACACTCATATTACGCTTATGCAATTGAGTGAAGTTCTTTGTGTTGTAGATAAGATTAGTTACGAGCAATAAATAACCAGTTAAGCCGCGATAGCTAGAGCGGGCTTTAGATCGACGTTCTCAGCGATCAGCAGGCATTATGTCTGATCACTTGTGATAATGACATCACCGATCCCTGAAAGGCATACCAGCGTATGCTGTGGTTACTCACCCCATCTTAACCTGACACGATTTAAATAAACTTACTATCTAGTCTGACAGTCTAGTTTGCCAAAGCGGTCATCCGTTTACTAGTGCATAAGAGGTTTTTCTACCCATGAAACATTTTTTTATTTTTACTTCAGGCTTATACTCTAAGGCTACAATAACTCTGGTAGGATGTTAATGATACTTTTGGAGTGCTACTGGTGCTGTTCATACGAACCGTACGCTTAAAAGTAAATTATTTGTTGATGGTTATAGAATAATGTCAGAAATAGATGGGATGATATGTATCTATAAAAAATATTAAGGAGTAAAGGCATGTCTACTAGAGAATACTACTTGAGCTGTTTAGACGAGAGTGAGAATGGTGAAGTAGATGGTGATCTTGTTATGTCGGAGTATGGGAATACAATCTATCCAGATGGAACACAAGTAAACACCGGCGTTGGTGAAACGTATGGGTCTGTAAAGTGGCAGGATATGATGAGAGCCGTAGATATTGCAGAGGGAGATAATGTTACTAAGCTAAAAGCACTTCTTAAGGTGTTTCACATGCATGGCTTAAAACACATTATCAAGACTTATACAATCCTATATCTAAAACTGTTAGCCGGTACTGTAGCTATTATTTTTGCTGTTAAAGTCTTGTCTGAAATGGGGATATTATGAAACCATTTATTAGAGACTTAGCTAGCAGGCTTATAGGGCTTGTTTTTTGGAGTGCGATCGTTGTATTTGGTGCGCTAGGGCTTATGGGCGTTGCTTATGTAGGCCAGTATACCTCTGATAATTCGACTCCACTTGCTGCTAAATTAGCCGCTAAGTGGGTTAAAGCTGATAAATGCAGAGCCGCCTTTGGGGAAATGATAGAAGGAAACTGTTACACCATAGAGCATCCGATAAAGCGTATTAGATTAGAAGGAGATAACTAGCCATTCAATCAACCGATTGACTTCTTTGGGTTGTGGGTTCAAGCTGTCAGATAAAGACTTTGTCACTGCAACATAACGTCAGAATGTCTATAAAGATCAGTTTAAGCCACTTTCTCCCTTATTAGCAGGCATTGTACTGCGTCACTTGTAATAACGACGTCACCGATCTCTGAGAGGCTGCCAGCGTATGCTGTTGTAGTTGAATTTGGGCTTTGTCCCGAAATATCTGTTAGTTGCTCGTATACCTCTACAAACTGCTCTGTTGTAATTGCTGTTACCTGCATGATTTACTCCGTTAGTGAATTGACTGGAGGTTGCATCATTAACGGGTATGGAAAAGCTGTCAAGCCGCTGTTTATCGATGTAAGTCACCTGTGATTTACTTCTGATACGCTTGATTTGCTCTGCCCGTAATTCGTTATAGAGCTTTTTTGCTAGTTGTCCAATTTCATGGCTTTTTGAGAACGGTTCAACAATCTGAGGCCTATCTTGATCGAGGTAGGTGAGCTTTACCGTCCCATGCTCTTTGTAACAGTACATCGCCCAGTTAATGTCCGCACGTAATAAGCCGTACTTAATTGTCTCTGACCGACGCTTTTTATGTCGAAGTCTTAACTCAAATTTACGAAAGCCTGCGTTAGCTTCAGAGTTCATCTTCCGTAAAGCTTGTTTCACTCTGTCATGTTCATTTGCACTAATTAACATTGAACCTTGAATGTGTTCTTTGCCTTTGCCACCACAACTAGCCATTTCTATATGAAACCATAGGTCTACCTTGCGGTTTAGATAGCGTTTAAGCGTCTTTCTCAGCAAGTCATTACACTCTGCCGCCTCAGTCCTCTTAGCCCTTATAAGTTGCTGCTGTAGGCGTTCAGACAAATTAAACACAAATGGTACAAGCATTAACTTTTCATCATCCGGCTTGTCTGTGAGGCTTTCCTGCTCTTCTATCTGTTGCATGGCTAATTGGTAGAAGCAAAGCTTGTTCTTACCTATGTTCTTCCACTCTGGTAGCTTGTTGTTCTTGTCTTGTTCTGTAGATGGTAGTAGTTGTAAGAAGGTATCTATACTATAGACGCCTGATTTAACCTCTTCAGCATTATCTCGCAAGCACAGTAGTATTAAGCTTGTACGTGATATTTTAGCCCACTTAGATTGACCGATATTTTTCGACAAAGTGTCTTTTTTTCTCTTCATCGGCACCTTGAGACTTTGCTGTCTTTTACCGATGTTTACTGCGTTAGAACTCATGTGTTTTTTGCTCGACTAAAATACTGTACATAATCCAAATTTTCAAAATGAGTCGATTATGTTGAAGGTAAGGGGTTCACCCTTGCTTATTTCACCTAAGGTATTACCTTTGTATTAGGTTCAAGATGATATTGTTTCAGGTTCATCCATACCCTCAACAATCACATCGTCTTCAACACCAGCCAATACACCACCAGCACCATTATCTATTCCGGATGATAGATTAGCTGCATGAATTCTGATGTCTGACATTTCATCCTCCGTTAATACGCTGATAACAAGCTCAGGTAAGTCACCACTGACTTCATCGTCTCTGTCCATCCCTAATGACTTTCTCAATGTCTCGCTGGTGGATTTTAATGCAACTGCGCCAGCGCTTACCGCTCGCATTACTTGTAAAGCTTCTGCTGTATCTGTGGCTTCGAGAACTTCTGTTGCCTCTGACATTGCGACTCGAAGACGTTTTACCATTGCTAAGTCATCGTAAATGAGACTAGCCACTTCACGCTTGATTACTTCAACAGTAGAGGTATCATTAAGTAGTTCGTCCGTTACTTTGCTTACTACAGACTGCTTTATCTCACCTTTCTTTACTAAGTGTTCTTTGAAGAAGCGTTTTAGTGTTGATACCGATATTTTTTCTTTGTCCGATATAGCTGTAATTGTATAACCAGCAGCACGCATTGCTAGTGCGTGCTGTTTTTGTCTCGGGGTTATGTGGGTTCCGGTCATTCTATGCAGCCTTCGATAACAGCTCTGTTACATAATACTCATTGAACCAGTCTGCTAACGTATCGAATTTGTACATTGGACGACCCTTAATTGGTTCAACTTTAATCACACCATACCGACTACGATTACCTCTAACCTTTCTCTTAATAGTGCTACCTTCAAAACTACTTGCAGGCATTGGGTTTCTAGCGTTCTCTGTCAGAAGCGAGTAAAAGTCAGGATGAAGGTCTTCCAGTTTGTACTTTGTAATAGTTTTCTCATACATCTCATGTAACTTATGTGCTGCTTCAGATTTGTTTAGTAATACTGGTTTCTTTTTCTTGCTGTCAAACTTAAGGACATTCCATAGTTGACCGAAGCCATACGTTCTAGTTGTTTCTTTATTCATTGTTGTTTCTCCCATTTTCTAAATAAATCACTTGCTGTGACATTAATTAACTGTGTTGGACAAAGTGTTGGCCAATCTTCTTCTCTCGGCGTTTCTAAGTCCTTGTGTACATCATTCTCAAAGTAATCTTTTAAAGCTGTAAATACGACTCTTGATAATTCATCTAATCTTGAGCCACCCCATTTTTGATACAACTCTTCAAATGCTTTTAGATGCATATCATCTAAAACAACTGTAGTCGGTGTGCAGCCATGCTCTTTTGCTGCTTTTACATAAAATAATTTCCTTGCTCTTAACCTTCGTTTCTTCTCTGTGTCTGTTAGTGGCTCTTTACCTATGCGCTTACGGCCACGCTTCTTCGGTTCGGTCATACATTTACCTCTCATCTAAAATAGAACATGCAAGTATTATAACAAAAGTGGACGTCCACTAAAATAATAATAATAAAGTGTACTAGGGGCTACGTTTCTAAAATGAATTTTAGGCACAAAAAAACCAGCACGAAGGCTGGTTTGATTATTCTCACACGAATGTAATTTGTTTGTTAGGCTGCTGCTTTAGCTCTTTGTACGGTCGACACTGACACGCCTAGCTGAGCCGCCACCTTCCTAATTGACACGCCAGACTGGAGTAGTTGAAGAATATTGTCATTATCAATTTTTTTAGGTCGGCCTTTATACTTTCCGGCTTGTTTTGCTTTTTGTATGCCTTCTCGCTGCCTCTCTAAGAGCATTGAGCGCTCGAACTGGTATACCGCCCCCATAACGTTAAGCATGAGATCCTGCATAGGGTTTTGCTCACCAGTAAAGGTTAGACGCTCCTTATGGAAGTAAACGGTAACATTTTGAGAGTTCAACGTTTTGACTAAGCCAATTAAGTCTTCAAGGCTTCTAGCCATTCTGGATATGTCATGAACATGAACCTCGTCACCTTCTCGAACATACTCCAATAACGCTTGCAGTTGCGGTCTATTGGTATCTTTGCCTGAACACTTATCTTCATATACCTTATCGAATTCAAGACCGTCTAATTGTCTTTCAGTGTTTTGCTCTACTGTAGACACCCGTATGTACGCTACCTTTTCCATTTTTCATCCCCAAAGTGTATTCATTTAAGTATAAGATGTAATTATGGTAATGTATTCATTTGTTAAAATCAACTTAAATGAACACTGTTATCGTATTCACTTCAGATGTGGTCTTCGGGTGTAGTCAAAAGAGTGTGGTGCTTGATGTGAAGATGGATACATTAATAATGTATATGTAAACGTGATAGCATGTCGACCCTCATAAATTAAAGAGAATAGAAAGTGGAATTCAACAAAAGACAGACTGTGAACTTTACAACAGAAGGTCACGCGCAATTGAAAGAGCTCACCAAGCGACACGGTGTTAATCAGTACATGATGCTTGATGCGCTCATTAAGACAGTTGACGAAGAAAACGAAGCGTTTCTAGTCAGTGTAGAAGATCACAAACGAGCCAAAGAAGCCAAGAAAGCAGTAAGTCGTGAAGCGGCCGCCGCACTTACTCAAGTCACTCAAGGTATGACTACGGAAGAGATTGTCGCTCTAATTGAAAAAGCAAAACAGCTTTAACTATTTAACAATTAGGCCTTAATTTCAAAAGGCAAAGTCTTAGAAATAACGGCCTCTGGTCTATACCATGCCTTCAACATAATCGGTCAAATTTAAAAATCTCAGTTTGCTGGCGGCTTAAGGTAATATGTCACTCGTGATTTAGACAGTAGTTTGTCGATATCAATGAGCAACTAACAACTACAGTATATGCAGGAGCGCTCTCAGAGATCGGTAGCGTAATTATTGCTAGTGTTTCCATACTGACTGTGCTGATACGGGAGGAAGTAGCTTAAATTGACCTTTACGGGCGTTATGACGATTAACAGTAAAGGCTCAGGGTAAATTTGACTGCTATCGACCCACACCGGTCACTCAGGTTCTTAAATTTCAGAAAGAATGATTTGTAATGGATGGTTGCTTGGATTAGTGATGTATCAATTCTGGCCAATGTTCAACCCAACAGCAATGATGGTTAAACTCTGGAACGACAATGACTTCTACCTTAGCTTGTGAGTTAAATTCAGTCATAAATTGTTGAGCCAAAAATGGCGGAATAACTTTATCATTAGCACCAACAAAGTGAACTTGTTCGATATAATTCAACTGCTCAAGATAATCAGCAGGGTTAAGTGAGTTCGATAATGGACTGATATTGTGGTGTGTTGTCCATACTTGATGATTTAGATTACCTGCCACGGTTATTAGTTTAGTTACATCATCACGTCGTGCAGCTATCAATGCTGCCACAGCTCCACCACCTGAATAGCCGACCAACTGCAGTCGTTCGGCTTTAAATTCGTCTTTAAGGCTGTTTATCGCTTCATTACTGGAGGTAATAACTTCTTCAGAAAAGCGACTACCTGTCCAATAGTTTTTATTACAGTTTCTAGCTGCTGTACCACCTGTGTACTGGCAAGGTCTAGCTAAATAAACAGCGTTACCCTGTGGATGCTTTAAGGCTAGCTTCAGTCCTGTTGAATTAATGGGCGTTGGATCTGTTGATACCTTCCTTTTAGTAAGCCATGCGAGGCCATCACCTTCAATATAGACAGTGAGTAGCTTTTGCTTTGTATGCTGCATTGGCTGATAACTAACTAAATCAAATTGTGATGTTTTAATGGTCTTAGACTGCCAATGGTGCTTAATAGCGAGGTGACTTGCTGAGCTCTGACGCTCTATAGATGACGGAACAGTCACACAGGCTGGAAGCAAAGCTAGCAAGGCGACCAAGCTAATAGTTATATATGTCATTGAATTAATCATTACCGCCACGTATGTATATGGACTATTTGACAACTAATTCTGGTTGGCTAACCTTGTTATGACGGATGAGGTAAGTAATGATCTGCTTAACACAGTGTTCAACATTAAACTCTGCCGCCTTGATAACAAGTTCTGCTGAGTGTGGTCGCTGATATTCCGAGTCAATACCCGTAACATGACTCACCTTCCCTGCTCGTGCTTTTTTATACAAGCCTTTTGGGTCACGTTGTTCACACTCAGCGAGCGGCGTATCAACAAACACTTCGATAAACTCACCGTCAGTCACCAACTCACGAACGAGCTGCCTATCTGATTCAAACGGTGAAATGAAAGCTGATAATACGATTAAACCAGCATCGGTAAATAGTTTTGCCATTTCGCCAATACGGCGAATATTCTCGATACGGTCTTTGTCAGAAAACCCTAAGTCTTGATTTAAGCCATGACGAACATTATCACCATCTAATAGATAAGTATGATGGCCCATTGCAACAAGCTGTTGTTCAACGGCATTAGCCAATGTTGATTTACCTGCACCACTTAAACCTGTAAACCATATAATGCATGGCTCTTGCTGCTTTTGTTGAGAGCGGGCTTGTTTGGTGACAGTGTGAGAATGCCAAACAAGATGGTCAGCCAACAAATTGATCACCTAAATTGGCTGCAGCATGAACAACTGACAAAAGCGGTAACAAACCAATACTAATAACCATTAAAAATCGAGTCACTTTATTCTCCCTATAGCTCAATGAAGCACAAGATGTCTGGTGGGCTCACAGGGCTTTAACCTTGGGAAAAGGGATTATGAGCACCAGTAATCTGAAAAAAATTATCTAGAAAAATATTCTTCATTAGATGGAAAATTAAAAGCAATCGTATATCCAACCTGAGTGTTCACCATCTAGTTCACTTTGTCATAAAGACAAAATGTGTAATCAATTTCCCAAAATGAACGGCTCACAAAAAAACCGAAACTAATACAGAATTTAATACCACCGCAATTATACGGGAAGATTAAAGTGGTGCATGTACTGGTGCAGGAGCAGGAGCAGGAGCAGGAGCAGGAGCAGGAGCAGGAGCAGGACTACTATTGTCATCTGTATCGGCCCAACCAATGCTACCTTGTATGCGATGCTGTAAAAAGTCCCAGCCAATGAGTGCTGCGGCATTATCAAATGCATAACCCGCACCTACATCTAAGCCAAACTTGTTTTGTGAAAAAGGATAGTACGAAGCGCCCACTGCAGCAACCACATTGTCTTCTTCATTTTCACTTAATACTTTTGCGCTAATGCCAATCTCACCACCAAATGTATAACTTAAACCGACATAAGCGGCTGGCTCTGCATGCGCGATTGTAATTGCAAACATGCCTGCAAGCGCTATGTAATGTAATTTCTTCATTGTTAATCCTTATTTTTTATTGTGACTTAGCGCTTAGAACAATAGTCTAAAATTAGCACTGACTGATTGGTCGGTATAATCTTGACGAGCATCAATATTGTAGCTCGCTGTGATTTCAGTACCATTTTCTAAGCTATATTTAGCACCAATACCTGCGTTATAAACAAGCTCATCAGGTTCAATGCCTTCTGTTGTGAAGTTGGCACCACCACCTGCAAATGAAGAGGTGAGGCTTGAACGGTCCGTCATGACGTCATAACCTACACCAGCATTCGCCATGAGTAACAAGCTATCTGATACAGCATGGTTGCCTTTAACACCTGCGCCGATGATTAAGCTATCAGCACTGTCATTAGCAACATTTAGGTTTAATGCATCAGCACCTGTTTCACTGTAGTCTTCGACATTCACATAGCTATAATCAGCATGCACATACGGTGTAATTACTGTTTTATCACTGACTTGGTAGCTACGCTCTAACTCTGCGCTTAACTGCATATTCCAGCTATCATAATCAGCATTGGCTACATCACCTGTAAAAATACGGCGCGTGCTGTCATAGTCAGAAATACCGGCACCAACTTGAAGGTTTAATGCAGTCACATCATCAAACATTTTAGTGGCATAGACTTTAGCAAGGTAACTGTCCATATCAATGGTATGAGACCCCGCAGCCAAATTACTTTCTACATCACTATTAATATAGGCTAAGGCAACGCCGACATTCCATGATGATGAGACATCGCCATCAAAACCGAGTGCTAAACCATAGCTATCAATATCATAACCACTTACACCTTGGCGGGTATCTTGCTCTGTCCAGCCACCAAAGGGTTTAAACCAAATATGACGGTCCGTCATAAAACCATCGCCTGATGATAAACCGCGTGTTAAGTCTTGCCGTGCAGACACGATACCGGTTACTGCATTGGTAGCGATGTTTGTCATTTGAGACACACCACCTGATGCGCCCGGCAAGGTTGATTCAACTGCGTTGGCAACCTGTTGCTCAGTAGCCAAGAGATTTAGCTCATCAACAACAGTCGCAAGACCTGCGGGCGAAGAGTCAAAAACAGCGGCGGCGCCAAGGGCTGCAGGCGTAGCGCCTAGACCTGTCGCCTCCACTATTGTTTGAGCTGAACCCTGCGTTAAATCAACGGTATTTCCATCAATAACAGCCTGAAAATCTAATAATGCACTATTATCGGTAATGGTGAACGTTGTAGCTTCTAGCGTTCCAGCAGTAATCACATTAAGTAATGAAGAGCTTGCCGTTAAGGTGTTACCTTCTGCGACATCAATATCAATAGTAGTGTCAGCAGCAAAGAATGCTGTATCGCGCACGTTCAACGAACCATGTTCTGTATCACTTGTTGCGCCGATACGGAGTGTGCCATCTACCTCCTGCCTAAAGTTGCCCGCGACGGTAATGGTGTCGTCTCTCACGTCATTTTGAGCATTGACAATACCACTGTTGTTAATGAGATTGGCGACTACTTCTGATGCGCTGAGTACATTAAGCGTGCCGCCATTCAAGGTAAGGCTACCAGCGCCTTTCCCCGTTAAGACTGAACCTGTGATTGAGGCACCACTATTAACAGTAATGTTGGCAGCCTGATTTGACCTTATCGCAATACCAGATGCCGCGCTGACGGCGGCACCTGAGTCAAGAGTGATGGTCGTGTTGATACTAGCTGCATCAATGGTTGCATAGTTAGCGTTAGGGTCAGTGGTAGTGACTACGCCGCTAACGGTAATGTTCACGCTGTCGCCGCTATAGGCTTTGATACCTCTATAAGCGCTGACATCGTTCATATCGATGATAACAATGCCGCTATTACTGGAGGCATTAACGGCATAGCCATATAAACTCGTTACTGTACCGGTGCTAGTAATGTTGATATTGCCGACGGCGCTTATAGCTTTAATACCGTAATATCCACCGTCGACATCGCTAGCGCTAATGACAATATTGCCATTAGCGCCAATATTGCCAGGCCCCATGGCTCTAGCATTAATACCAATACCATCCCCATGATTTGTAGCCGTAACTAAATCGGCACTAGTAATATTGATATTGCCATCATTACTTTCAGCATTAATACCGTAATATTCACTGGTAACGATATCTTCCGTGTTAATGGTAATGCTGCCAGAATCGGTGTCGGCCTGGATACCCTTATACGATCCCGTTACTTCGCCAGTGCTAGTAATATTAATGTCGCCGGTATCTGCTGAAACGTCAATACCTTTGTCTCCACCGCTAACATAGGCCGCGTTAACGGTTACATCCCCATTTAGTGCAAAGGCTGAAATCGCTGCCGGGCCTGTGCTTGTGGCAGAGACCGTGCTAGTAATGGTGATATCGCCCGCAACACCATTGTAAGCTCCGATAGCGTTACCACTACCGCCAATCGCCTCCGCGCTAGTAATGCTAATGTATCCTGGCAATGCCTTGAAGGTAGGAGGCTCAAGGAAAGGGATTCCATGCATAGCTAAAATTCCCGCACTACCACCTGTAGATGTAGTGCTAGTAATTATCGTATTACCAGTACCGAGGTTTTGAGTGTAAATACCATTAGTCGCTCCACTGGTGACATTACTGTAGATGGTGAGGTCGGTAGCAGAAGCATAGTTAATGGCATCAATCGCCGTACCCGTATTAGCGGTTACCGTGCCGGTGGTGGTGATGGTGGTGGCTCCAGAATCAAGACTGTACGTTTTAATCCCAAGTGTGTCAGCTGTTATGGAGGAGGCATTGCTGTCAGTAAAATTTATATCTCCAAATGAAGACAGCATGAGGCCATAAGAATCATCACCAGTAGTATCAAGTCCAAAGCCAGTGGTGGTTGTGATGGTTAAGAATTGGTCGCCGAACAAATTAATACTAGAATATGCCGCACCAGAACAGGTGTAGGTCCCGCTACCACCTGTACAGCTTCCTTCTACTGCATATGCCTGACGCGAACCATAGCCTGAAAGCAATGCAGTGGCTACCGCTGCGCTCAGTGCAAGACGGTTAGATAGTGTTTTTTTATTGCTAGTTGACGCCATGGTTGCAACCTTTAGTAGATGGTTTTATGTGATAATTGCGTAAACCATACCGATAAATGCACGTTTAAAACTCACAAAACCTTGCATTTGGCTAAAACCTTACGTTAACAGCTCAATTCCCCGCTGCTTAAACCAGCTATCGTTATCAGAGCTAGGCGCACCACCCCCTGCATTGTAATTAACGGTCAGCTCTTCATCTTTTTTGATATCGCGAACAGCAATATAATGTAAGGCTTCATTGTCAGGTACAGCTTCATACCGCAGATTGGCGGGGTTGTCGTGGTTGTATAGACTGCCATAACCTAGAGATAAGGCATTAGATGGGGCTGTATTAGTTAAACTTCCCCAACTAAATACGATTGTTTTTATTCTAGGAGGCAGTTCATCAAGGGGGCGCAAGAGAACAATGACGGGGCAGGCTTCTACCAACTCACCTGCTGAGAAAGCCTTGCCTGCAAATACGCCGCGACCTTTGATGGTGCCGGTATCTTTGACGTAAACATCGGCTGGAGAGATAGGGTTAATCATTGTTTAATTATTCGATAGCGCATCAGGTGAAGCAAAAGTCACTAGATTAGCTGCTTCTGCTGATTCGGGTGGCACTGCCATTGGGCAGATACTGTCAGGGATAACTTCTAAATCAAAGAGCTCGGCTACATTGCCATCGATTCTAAACCAATCAACACAGCTATTGGTGTTTAGATCGATAATTTGTACGCCACACCATGCTTCAGAATCTGCTTGTTTGAGCTTGTCGTCTAATGCAAGTCCTTCAAAGCGTTTGTATCTTGGTTTTGATAAGCCGACAAAGGCATAGTTACCATGAAAAGCAAGCCCACGCGTAAAGCCGGGGCAAAATACTTTAGGTTCAAATTCGCCGGTGCCGTCGTCATTAAAGTTAATCACGCCGAGTTCACCTGTGCCTGAGTTTAGCAACCAGAGTTTACCATTGTGCATTCTCGGTGAGTGCGGCATGGATAAACCTTCACAGACGATTTGATTGGTTCTAACATCGATCACCACGCCACCATCGCCACGACGGTCACGCCAGC
>ENA-OSET01003935-OSET01003935.1-sediment-metagenome-genome-assembly--contig:-NODE-3935-length-13368-cov-42.038071_pt1 | contig 13368 bp, 13 predicted proteins | sample MGYA00237882_ERZ534229 | MGnify/ENA primary metagenome ERZ534229 (study PRJEB26408, sample SAMN06266212) | sediment metagenome | isolation source: Hudson Canyon methane seep mesocosm | place...
GATCGAACCCCCGACCCTCGCCTTGTAAGGGCGATGCTCTCCCAGCTGAGCTAAACACCCCAAGAAAGAGCGGCATTCTATAGAGGCAGTCGGGATAAATCAAGCACTAATTTTATTAATACAGGGCACAGAGAATTTAAAGATAATTAAGATTCTTCATTTGTCGTAATATCCATTGTTGTTTGTCTACTAACCTCTTAGTAGGTTTATCGATTCTGAAGAGTGCAGGATTAGGCAGGCTAGCCGCTAATAATGCTGCTTGATGTGGTCTTAATTTTCTTGCAGGAATAGCGAAGTAGTGTTGACTCGCTGATTCTACACCGTAGAGGTGATCGCCAAACTCGGCAATATTGACGTAAACCAATAATATTCGTTCTTTGCTCCAGAAAAGCTCGATAAGCAGTGTGAACCATACTTCAAATCCTTTTCGCCACAAACTTCTTGAGGGAGTCAGAAAGAGGTTCTTAGCAACTTGTTGGCTAATGGTACTGGCGCCTCTTAGTTTTCCGCCTGATGAATGACTTTTCAGTGCTGAGAAAATAGAGTTCACATCAAAGCCAATGTGTTGATAGAACAGTTGGTCTTCGGCAGCAATGACTGCGGAGAAAATATGAGGAGAAATGTCATCACTTTGAACCCATTGTTGTTCTATACGAATGAAGCTTTGGTCAGCTTGAAAATCAGCAATATGACGTTGAATCATAAATGCGGAGGTATGGACGGGAACAAAGCCTAGAATAATAACGGCAAGCGATGTACTGCCAGCAAAGATTAATATGCCGTAGATAAGCCATTGTTTTAGTTTTTGTCGGATATTTTTTTTCTTGTTTGGCATCGTAGTACTAGTCTTTTAAGTTGAATTGATTGTAACGTAAAGACAATAAAAGAAGGTGACTAGCCGGTAAATTTAGGTATGATGGCATTTTTCACAAAGAAAATATTGATATGGATAATGCACCCATAACAGATTTCAATCAAAATCTACTATCATTTTTGGATAAGTCTCCGACGCCTTTTCATGCTGTAGCAGCGATGAGTGAATGTCTGGAAAAAAATGACTTCCAAAAGTTAGATGAATTGGACTCTTGGGGAAAATTGTCTGCGGGTAAGTATTACATCACACGTAATGAATCATCACTGATTGCGTTTACATTAGGTGAAGAAGACTTAGCTGAGACGGGTTTTAAGATGGTTGGAGCGCATACTGATAGCCCCTGCTTAAAAGTTAAACCTCAGCCAGAGAGAATTAAACATAATTTAGTTCAACTAGGTGTTGAGGTCTATGGTGGCGCTTTATTGAACCCTTGGTTTGATAGAGATTTATCAATGGCTGGTCGAGTAAGTTATATCGATTCTCAGCAAGAGATTAAACAGTCATTGGTTAACTTCGAACAAGCTGTGGCAACCATCCCAAGTTTAGCGATTCATTTAGATCGTGAGGCGAATAAAAACCGAACGGTTAACCCTCAAAATCATTTACCACCGATTGTGATGCAAGTGGGCGATGATGACAGTATTGATTTTAGAAAATTAGTGCTACAACAAATTCAAAAGCAATCACCTGAACTTGATATTGCCAAAGTACTAGATTATGAAATCTGTCTTTACGATACGCAGAATGCTGCTATTACAGGTTTAGATGGAGACTTTATTAGTAGTGCTCGTTTAGATAATTTATTGAGTTGTTATGTAGGACTCACCTCATTACTCAATGGTGATTTAACACAATCTAATTTATTAGTGTGTAGTGATCATGAGGAAGTAGGCAGTGTGTCAACATCAGGTGCTCAAGGTTCTTTCTTAGAATCAGTATTACTTCGATTATCAACTGATGTAGAGCAGCATCACCGAATGCTGCAACGCTCGATGATGATTTCTGCCGATAATGCTCATGCTGTTCATCCAAATTACTCAGATAAACATGATACTGACCATGGCCCGAAAATAAACCATGGTCCGGTCATCAAAACAAATGCAAACCAGCGTTATGCAACCAATAGTGATACCAGTGCCTATTTCCGACAACTATGTGAACAAGTTGAAGTGCCGGTACAAGACTTTGTGGTTAGAACAGATATGGGCTGCGGAAGTACAATTGGTCCTATTACGGCAAGTACACTTGGTGTTAAAACAATAGATATTGGTGTGCCGACCTTTGCAATGCATTCTATTCGTGAGCTGGCGGGTAGCCAAGATGCATTTATGCTAAACAAAGTATTAACTCAATTTTTTACAAATTCTTAAATTAAGGAACACAGAAAATGGCTGAAACAGTAGATGAACTAACCGTCGAGTATATGGAAGGCGACGAAATGACGGTAAAAGAACTAGATAAAGTAGTTCTAACAAAAGGTGCATGGGCAACATTATTGTACCGCTACCAAGATCTTGATCGTAAAACAGGTGACTTTGGCGCTGATAAATACACGATTCGTCGTTACCAAAAACGTAACGGTGAATACAGCCAACGTTCAAAGTTCAATATTTCTAGTAAAGATCAAGCAACTAAAATTATTGCAGCATTAAGTAAGTGGGTTGATGAATAAATCTTTAATAACAAATGTTGTAGCAGCAGGTCTTGTTGCTACAGGCTTGGTAATGGAATCTCCTTTGCGGGAACCTGTACTGACAACTGGCTTATTTGCACTTGCTGGTGGTGTGACTAACTGGCTTGCTATTCATATGCTATTTGAAAAAGTGCCTGGACTATATGGTTCTGGTGTTATTAGTGCCCGTTTTGAAGACTTCAAAATGGGTATTAATACTTTGGTTATGGAGCAATTCTTTAGCAAAGAGAATCTAGATAGATTCTTTGCTGAAATGGTGACAGAAGATGCCGACCATCATTTAGACTTTCATGATGTGATTGATGAAACAGATTTGAATCCAACATTTGACAGCTTGGTGGCAACAATTATGGAGTCATCATTTGGCAGTATGCTAGGCATGTTTGGCGGGGTCGAGGCACTGACACCGCTTAAAGATCCGTTCATCATTAAAATGAAAGTCTCACTTAACGAAATGGCTCACAGTGATACTTTCCAACAAAGTGTTAAAGATAAGCTGAGTAGTGGCCCTGTTAGTCAAGATATTCATCAACAAATTGAACATGTGGTGAACTCAAGGTTAGAAGAGTTGACTCCTGACATGGTGAAAGAAATTATCCAAACGATGATTCGTCAACACCTAGGTTGGCTTGTTGTGTGGGGCGGTGTGTTTGGTGGTCTGATTGGCTTGCTTGCAAGTCAGATTCCTTTTTAATACTTCTGTTGTGTTAGATTATGTACTGGATGTAAAATCATGATTTATATGGAAAATGATTGTATATTAATGTATGATTATTTTGTCCTTAAAATACAATGGTAAATTATGAGCATCAATAACCGTAGACATGATCGGGTCAAGCATAAAGCTAAAATCAGAGTATTAACTCATCCTGAACAAGTGTATATACTTGATATGCGTGACTTTTCGGATAGTGGTTTATATGTGCTCTGTGATGATACAAGCATTGTTGAACTGGGTAATAGTGTTGAAGTTCAAACTTTAGAACTTGAGGATGCGCCAATCTTACCCTCTAAAGTTGTTCGAATTGATAAGCTAGGTTTTGCGGTAGAGTTTGATTTCGATTAGTAGTTGGGAAAGAGCTGTAGGATTTTGTCTTTTTCATCAGCAGGCATATTAATTTTCACTCGAACACGATCGGTAAATTCTTGATCGGTTATTTTTCCCTGACACTTTTCTAAATGGTATTCGAGTAGTTGTAACTGAGAATATTCAAGTGTTAGTTCAAAACTTGTATGTTCAACCCATGGAAATATCTTGGCATCTTCTATAGCTAATTTAGCGGCCGTTCCATAGGCTCTGGCTAAGCCACCAGTACCTAGTTTAACTCCACCAAAATAACGAATAACACCCACAACAGCATTAATGATAGCACCACCTTCTAATGGGGCAAGAATAGGGCGTCCAGCTGTTCCAGAGGGTTCTCCGGCATCGTGGCAACGTTCATTAATAAAACCATCATCTTGCCTAATTCGCCAAGCAAAAGCTAAATGATTTGCATTTGGGTGCTCTGATGCCAGTTTGCGTAGATGTTGCAATGCCTCACGTTCACTATTACATGGCATGATGGCACCGATGAAATGTGATTTCTTAATTTCATAGTCGACAGAATATGACTGGCTAATGATGTTGTGTGTGGTTTGCTTATTCATAAGATTCGATACATTATATATTCAATTTAGTTAACAAGAGGGAGTTTAAAACTATGAACAAGTTAATATCGATATTCTTACTGAGTTTGTTTTTGATGGCCTGCTCACCATCAGATAATACTGCGATAGAACAATTATCACCGATAGAGTCTGCCGGTCTTCAGAGTAATGATTTTGCCGTTATCATTGATGTGAGAAGTAATAATGAATGGAATAATCAGCGTATTCCAGGAGCCGTACATATTCCTTTATCAGACTTAAAAGGTCGAATGGATGAATTAAAGTCATTTGAAGGCAAGCAACTAATTATGCAATGTGCTGTGGGTGGACGCTCAAGTAAGGCTGTAGAAATACTGCAAGAAGCAGGCTTTGCTAATGTATCCAATATGAACGGTGGTCTTGTTGCATGGCAGAAGGCTAATTTACCAGTAGAGTAATCAGCTATATAGGAAAAAGACGGCGAATGATTTACCATGTCGCATCCCAAATCGATATGCATTTGGGGGAAATACTAAATATTTAGGATAAGAAATGACAAAAATTACAGTTGATAGCAACCCAAGCCAAGAACTTTTAAACAAAATGGGCGTGCCTAGCTGGCCGACATGGGGAAAAGAAGTATCTGTATTCCCTTGGGACTTTACAACAACAGAAACTGCTTTCATCTTAGAAGGCGAATGTGAAATGACACCTGAAGATGGTAGTGAGTCAACTACATTTAAAGCAGGTGATTTAGTAGTATTCCCATTAGGCTGGAAAGGCACTTGGGAAGTTAAAAAAGAATTAAAAAAGCATTACCAACACAGCTAAAGTAGCTTTATTGGATAATGGAGTTAGTTATTATCTAATAAAACTCGTCATCCCCACGAAAGTGGGGATCCAATGATAGTGATTATTTATACTGCCCATGGATTCCCGCTTTCGCGGGAATGACTATGTTCTTTTAGAACTTAGTGGCAACTCAGCTACCGACTTTCTTTTCCCCTCCATAGAACTGTCGCCTCTGGTATGATCTGCTGATTTATCTGCGGTATTCTTCTCATGGCTAATGACAACTTCTCCTCACTTTCGATTTCGCCAGCCCAAATAGCCAATTTAGAGTCACTTGGCTATAAAAAAATGACGCCTATTCAGGCGCAAAGTCTACCGCATGTATTAAAAGGTAAGGACCTGATTGCTAAGGCAAAAACAGGTAGTGGTAAAACGGCTGCCTTTGGTATTGGTTTACTTAATAATATCAACCCTCGTTTTTTTGGAGTTCAGGCTTTAGTGATTTGCCCAACCCGTGAGTTAGCGGATCAAGTAGGTAAAGAACTGCGCAGACTGGCTCGGTTTACTCAGAACATTAAACTTGTATTACTCTGTGGCGGTAAACCTTTAGGCCCTCAAATTGGTTCATTAGAACATGGCGCTCATATTGTTGTTGGCACGCCTGGACGTCTTCAAGATCATTTACGCAAGGGCACGTTAAAACTAGATGATTTGAAGACCTTAGTATTGGATGAAGCTGACCGTATGTTAGATATGGGCTTTTCTGAGGTGATGGACGACATTATTTCCTATATGCCCGAGAAACGTCAGACTTTATTATTTTCAGCTACTTATCCAGATACAATTGAAAGGATGAGCCGTTCAATTCAACGCAGCCCAGTGAGAGTGACGGTTGAATCAGAGCATAAAGAAGGCGTGATTGAACAGTTGTTTTATGAAGTTAATAAAAACCAAAAAAATAACAGTCTATTAGGGTTATTCGAGCATTATCAACCGGAAAATGCCATTGTATTTTGTCACACTAAAATTCAATGTGATGAAGTTGCTGATTTCCTTCGAGGGCACGAGATTGATGCTTTAGCGATTCACGGTGATCTTGATCAGCGTGAACGTGATCAAGTATTAGTTCGTTTTTCAAATAATAGTTGTGCTGTACTTGTGGCAACTGATGTGGCTGCTCGTGGTTTAGATATTAAGTCTCTTAAAGCTGTGATCAACTACGAATTACCACGTGATCCAGAGATATACATACATCGGATTGGGCGTACTGGCCGAGCAGGTGAAAAGGGTATCGCACTCAGTCTATTTACTCAATCAGAAGAATTTCGAGTGAATGCGGTTGCTGATTACCAGAAAAAACCAAGCATTTGTGATGTTCCTGAGTCTTTAGACCGTCTTTCAAGTTATACCTTACATGCTCCGATGACAACAATTCAACTAGATTCTGGTCGTAAAAATAAACTTCGTCCAGGCGATATTTTAGGTGCATTAACGGGTGACGCAGGTTTATCAGGTTCGCAAATTGGCAAGATTGATATCTTTGATATGTCGAGTTATGTAGCCCTTGAAAGTTCGGCAGTAAGACAGGCACTCAATTACTTGGCTGAAGGTAAAGTAAAAGGTCGTAGTATTCGAGCTCGCAAGATTAAATAGCTAAGACTTCTTCAAGATATATAGATTTGTCATTCCCACGACGGTGGGAATTTAGGATAGTGCTTATTTGAGCAGCCCTTAGATCCCCGCCTTCGCGAGGATGACGAAACTGGGTAACATCATTAAAGGTTTAAAACTTTGGCAGATACAGAGTATGAAATAGGACAGCGCTGGGTTAGTAACAGCGAAGCGGAACTAGGCTTAGGCATCATCAGGGATAATACCGGGCGTAGGATTGAGGTGAGCTTTCCAGCAGCGGGCGAACAACGCACATATGCTGCGAATATCGCTCCATTAAGCCGAGTGCAATATCCTGTTGGTGATCGTGTAAAAACTAATGAAGATGTTAGTTTTGTTATTACTGCTCGACATGAATTAAATGGTTGTTCGATCTACCAAGGTGATGATGATGACGGTAATGAGATCAGCATTCATGAAATGGATCTCAATAGTTTTGTACAATTTAGCCAACCACAAGATCGCTTGTTTGCTGGTCAGGTTGATAAAAACAGCCAATTCCAATTACGTACTGATGCTTTAGCACACCAACATCGTCTTCAGTCATCTTCTGTTTTTGGTTTGATGGGCGCTCGTGTACAGCTATTACCTCATCAACTTTATATCGCTCACCAAGTAGCACAACGTCATGCTCCTCGTGTTCTATTAGCTGATGAAGTGGGCCTAGGTAAAACAATTGAAGCAGGTTTAATTATTCACCAACAGATCATCACTGGCCGTGCTGAGCGCGTATTAATTGTCGTGCCTGATAGTTTAATCCACCAGTGGTTAGTCGAGATGTTACGTCGCTTTAATTTGGCGTTTACTATTATGGATGAAGACCGCCATGATGGCTTATTAGAAGCCGGTGAGCTCAACCCATTTGAAAGCGGCCAATTAATGCTGTGTAGCTTATCAATGTTGACTTCATACCCTAATATTTATGAAGATGCACTGAATACACAATGGGATTTAATGATTGTGGATGAGGCGCACCATTTACGTTGGGATGAAGAATTAGCAAGCCCTGAATACCAATGTATTGATGGTCTGGCACGTGAAGTATCAGGTTTGTTATTGCTGACAGCAACACCTGAGCAGTTAGGTGTAGAAAGCCACTTTGCACGTCTGAGATTACTGGATCCTGATCGTTATTTTGATTTGGCTAAATTCCGCGAACAAGAGTCGAGTTATCAGCCGATCAGTGAGTTAGTGAGTCAATTGATTGCTGATGGTGCAGAGCAGAACTTAAACAATTTACAAACAGATATTGAACAGTATTTAGGCAAAGATATTTTCTCAAAATTACAGCAAGCAGATGATTTTGAGGCGGAACGAGATCTTGCGATTAATGCCTTGTTAGACAGACATGGTACTGGACGAATTCTATTTAGAAATACCCGTGATGCTGTAACGGGCTTCCCAGAAAGACAGCTGCAAAGCTATGCTTTAACAGCTCCAGATGTTTATCTTAAGAATGCCGAAACACAAGACGTTCTAGGTTTATTACAAGCTGAAACATGTATCGGTGATGATTGGCTTGAAAATGATAGTCGTGTTGAATGGTTGGCTAATTACTTAGCTGAAAATAAGTTAAATAAGATTTTAGTGATTTGTGCTCAAGCATCAACTGCACAAGAATTAGAAACGTATCTTCGTACTAAAGTAGGGATCCGTACTTCAGTATTTCATGAAGGTTTAACTTTGGTTAACCGTGATCGTGCAGCCGCTTATTTTGCAGATGAAGAAGAGGGTGCTCAAGTACTCATTTGTTCTGAGATAGGTAGTGAAGGTCGAAACTTCCAATTTTCACATCACTTAGTGTTATTTGATTTGCCATTAAACCCTGATCTATTAGAGCAACGTATTGGGCGTTTAGATCGAATTGGGCAAAAGCATAATGTGCAGCTTCATGTGCCCTATTATGAAAATACAACTCAAGATGTCTTGCTCAAGTGGTATGACCAAGGAATGAACGCGTTTGATCAGGTTTTTCCTGCCGGTGGTTCTATTTATCAAACAGTGAAAGAAGACTTGCATCACTGCTTGAATAACCCGACTGAGCAACAAGCTATTGCAACATTAATTGAACGTACACAGACATTAACTGCTGAAACGATTGCCACACTTCAACAAGGTCGTGATCGACTGTTAGAGTTGAATTCATGCAATCTACCTGTTGCTAATGAATTGATTGCTGATTTAGAAGAAGCAAGTCAAGCATCTGAGCTCTCAGCATTTATGGATCGAGTTTATGACCAGTTTGGTGTTGAACAACAACTACATAGTGCAGACAGTATTATTTTAGAACCTGGTAATCATATGTTGAATCATCAGTTTCCTGACTTACCTGAAGATGGTTTGACCGCTACGTATCAACGTCATCGAGCTTTAGTGCGTGAAGATATGTCATTTCTGACATGGGAGCACCCAATGGTGCTTGGTAGCCTTGATATGGTGATTAATAGTGATTTTGGTAACAGCGCTTTTTGTACACTTGAAACGGATCAATTTCCGGCGGGAACATTATTATTAGAAGCTATTCTTACCCTAAACTGTCCTGCACCACGATCATTGCAATTAGGTCGTTACCTTAATCTCTCTTACCTCAGGTTCGTGACAGATGAAAATGGACGTGATTTTAGTGAAGTATTAGATGAAAAAGAGTTTAATAGCCTAGCTGGACGAATTCCAAAAGCAACATCACAAGAACTCATTCGCCATGCAAGACCAAAGATTACTGAATTAATTGATCAAGCTAAAAAATTGGCAATTAGGCAGCAAAAGACTATTATCGAAGATGCAGTTGAATTGATGAATCAGTCACTGCAAGTAGAACAAGAGCGTCTGGCAGCATTAGCAGAAGTTAATTCAAATATTAGAACTGAAGAACTGACTTATATGGATGAGTCAAAACAGCTTCTGAATGACTACTTACAATCAGCATCATTAGGCTTAGATGCTGTACGAGTAGCCATTGTAACTGCCCCATAAAAAAGAACTTAGTTTTGATTTGTTAATTACGGATAGCATTTTCTGAAAGGACTCACTATATGACGATTTGAGGGAAATACTATGAGTGATTCAGCAGAAAAAGATAGTTTAGAGACAAGATCTGAAAGTTCGCATCAGAAACGTAAATCAGAACGCCGTTCAGGCCATGATCAACGAGAAATGATTAGGTTTGAGTTAGACAAAAGTGATAGACGTAGCGGTGATGATAGACGCACATCGGCAACATCTTGGGGCAGTGATGATCCTGTGTAATACAGAATATAAAACTCTATTTGCTAATAACCTAAATAACGTGCGGCTTGATAAAATCCGGTACTAATTGTCCATGCTAGTGTCAATGGCCATGCTAATGATAGCGCGGTATACCAGCCAGATTTAGCTTCAGCTCTTAGGGTAGCAACGGTTGCCAAACAAGGCGTGTAGATAAGCGTGAATAGCATAAAGCTATAAGCTTGTACCCAGTCTATTTGCTGAGCAATACCCTGCATTAATGAGCTACCCTCTAAACCATAAATAACGGCTAAAGCACCGATAACAATTTCTTTAGCAACAAATCCAAAGATAAGGGCAACAGTTAGTTCAGGGTTAATACCGGCTGGCGAAAGAATAGGTTGCATGAATTCACCAATCATTCCTGACCAGCTCGCTGCACTAGCAGGTTCAACGCCGAAAGGCATATGCGTTAATATCCACACTAGCACAACACCGATGGTGATGAACTTAGTTGCACGGCGAAGAAAATGACGAATCTCATGCCAGCCACGTAATATCATTTGCCGAGTTGTAGGGAAGCGGTAAGGAGGTAACTCAAGTGCAAAAGGTTCTGAGCTATTAAACTGACCTTTGAACAATAATGCAGTAACAATGACGGTCACAAAGGTCATTAGATAAAGACTGAATAAGACAAGCGGTGCCTGACTTGGTGCAAAAAGGGCTGTTGTCATAAAGACAAACACTTGTAAACGAGCACTACATAGTGAGAAGGGGATAACCATCATTGTCAGTAATCGTAGGCCACGGCTACGCATTGTTCGTGTCCCCATTAATGCTGGAACATTACAACCAAACCCCATTAATAACATGACAAAACTACGGCCGTCTAAACCCATTTTTGTCATTAATGCATCCATTAAAAATGCAGCGCGAGACAGGTAACCACTATCTTCGATAATCGCCATAAATAAGAAGAATAGGATGATGACTGGGACAAATGATGCCACTGTAGCTACACCATCAAAAACACCTTCGAGTAAAAAGCTATTTAATAGTGCCGGTAGCCCTGATAATAGAGGGGCTAAAGCGAGATCGCGAAAACCTTCTAGTAACCATGCAACACCATCTTGTAGAGGTGCACCTAAAGTGTAGACTGCTTGAAACATTAGGAACATAACAGTGAAAAATAGGGGTAAGCCAATCCACGGATGAAGCATGACTTTATCTATTTTTTCCGTGACGGAATGACTTGTTTGAACTGGCATATCAACACTATGGCTAATCAGCTTTTCAAGTTTATCCTCAACGGCTTGATCAGTGGCAAAATCTTCTTCAAGAGATAATACAGCTCTAGCCTGACTAGTTGATAATTCTCGTTCGATAAGTTTATAGGCCTCAGCGTAACCTTGGCCATACTTAGCACTTAATAATGCCGTTGGATAACCTAGCTCGTCACCAAGTTGTTGCGTATTAATCGTGATGCCGTGTTGTTTTGCTTCATCTGCCATATTAAGCAGTAAAACAGCTGGTAATCCCAATGCTTTGAGTTGTAATGCAAGGGTAAGCTGTCTATCAACTTGAGTGGCATTAGCAACAATGAGGACAAGATCAATCGTGTTATTACATAAAAAATGTCTAACAACTTGTTCATCATCTGAGAATCCATGTAAGTCGTAAATACCCGGTAAATCGACAAGTTCTGCCATTTGGCCTGCGATCAATAATTTTGCAGAGAGTAAATCGACTGTGACACCCGGCCAGTTAGCAACTTTGGCGCTTGCGCCACTCATTCGGTTAAATAATGTTGATTTGCCGGCATTCGGCATGCCAATTAGAGCAATACGCTTCACATTACTACCTCAATATTAGCTGCATCTTGTTGGCGAAGCATTACTTCAGTACTACCTAGCTTTAGATGTAGTGGGCCATTGAAGGGAGCAATGCGAATAAGCTCTAGAGGCTTACCAATTCGAAAACCTAGTGCATTCAATCGAAATTGAAAACCTGAATCGACATGAATTGCTTGCACTGTAGCAGATTGACCTGGTTTAAGTGCTGATAATCGGAATAAGGACGGCATGCTAAATCTCAAATCTAAATGATAATGATTATCATATAGGTTTTAAAGAATTAACTCAAGGTTTTTAAGGTTATTTATTGGATGAAGGGTAAAAATAAAAAGGCCACGAGAATCGTGGCCTTTTGGTGTTTTGATGCAGTTGAAACCTAGACCAGCAATGGAGCGATAACTAAACTAACAATCGCCATCACGTTAATTAAGATATTCATCGCAGGGCCAGAAGTGTCTTTTAAAGGATCACCAACTGTATCACCCACAACAACTGCAGTATGAACATCAGAACCTTTACCACCAAGATTACCTTTTTCTACATATTTCTTAGCATTGTCCCATGCACCACCGGCATTAGCCATCATCAAAGCCATCATTACGCAGCAAATTAATGCACCACCTAACAAGCCTCCCAATGCTTCAGGACCAAGACCAAAACCAACAAGGACAGGAGCACCAACAGCCAAAACGCCCGGCATAATCATTTTGTTTAAGGCGGCTTTAGTGGCAATATCAACACAACGTGCTGTATCAGGCTTTGCGGTACCTTCTAGTAAGCCGGGAATTTCTCTGAATTGACGACGAATTTCATGAATCATGTCAAATGCAGCATCACCCACCGCAGTCATTGTCATAGCGCTGACTAAGAATGGGAAAATACCACCAAGGAACATACCTACTAATACAATAGGATCATTGATTAGTAGTTGCATTGCTTCACCACCTTGCCTAATAGATTCAACATTAACCGTTTCAATATAGGCGCTGATTAAGGCTAATGCGGCTAACGCTGCGGCACCAATGGCAAAACCTTTACCAATAGCAGCAGTCGTATTACCTAATTCATCCAGTGAATCGGTGATTTCTCGAGTTTCTTCACCCATGCCTGCCATTTCTGCAATACCACCGGCATTATCAGCAACAGGACCATAAGCATCAATTGCCATGGTGATACCTACTGTTGCTAACATGCCTACAGCAGCAATACCCACACCATACAAACCAGCATAATGACTAGAAATAAAGATAATAGCTGCAATGGTAATAACGGGAATAGCTACAGATTGCATACCTAGTGCTAAACCACTGATTAGAACGGTTGCAGGGCCTGTCTCACCATCTTTAGCTAGTTTTCTTACAGGAGCTCCACCCGTGTAATATTCAGTCACTAGACCGATAATAATGCCACCAACAGCACCCACTAAAACAGCAATCCATAAATCAGCAGTACCGCCAAGTTGGGTAATAAGAAGATAGGCAACAGCAATAAATAGTACTGAGGCACCCATTGTTCCTATGCGAAGTGCAACTTCGGGGCTTTTAGCTGAAAAAATCTTAACAGCAAAGATACCCACAATTGAACATAACAAACCAATAGAAGCTAATGCTAAAGGCATAAACATAAGGGTTTGTTGATTATCTGCAAGTACT
>ENA-OSET01003936-OSET01003936.1-sediment-metagenome-genome-assembly--contig:-NODE-3936-length-13366-cov-24.457145_pt1 | contig 13366 bp, 11 predicted proteins | sample MGYA00237882_ERZ534229 | MGnify/ENA primary metagenome ERZ534229 (study PRJEB26408, sample SAMN06266212) | sediment metagenome | isolation source: Hudson Canyon methane seep mesocosm | place...
CATCTAAGAAATTAATTTTAAAGCCTCTATTGGCTCCCCCGGACGGGCTCGAACCGCCGACCTAGTGATTAACAGTCTCAAGACCATACGTTTAACCTAAATTAACTACTGTTAATTATAGCTAATAAAACATATACTTACCACATTCAAAACTTACTCATCGATAACAGAATTTCATCATATTTAATGATCAAAGTAGCCCCAGGGTAGCCCCAAATAATTAAGGAAATACAAAATGTCCAATAAATTAAATTTCACTAAAAAAAGCATCGATGCTATTGAGTTACCTGAAAAGGGCAAAAGAATAACTATTTACGACTTAAAAATACCTAGTCTAGCCATTCGAGTGACTTCAAGCGGCTCAAAATCCTTTGTTGTCTACCGCAAGGTAAATGGTAAACCAGAGCGATATACAATAGGAAAATACCCTACAACTACCATTGAACAAGCAAGAAATAAGTCTGCAGAAATAAATGCCACTATCGCAAAGGGTGTAAGCCCTAACGATCAGAAACAAGCTAAAAGAAGAGAATTAACTCTAGATGTTTGGTTCAAAAAATACCTAACTGATTATGCAATGCTGCACAAACGCTCGTGGAAAAAAGATGAAGTACAATTCAATAGGTACTTGTCCTCTTGGAAAAACAAGAAACTATCTACTATCAAGAATGAGGATATAAAATCTTTACATGCAAAAATTGGCAAAGAAAATGGAATATATGCCGCCAACCGTCTTTTATCATTAATTCACTCTCTATTCAGTAAAAATATAACCAATTGGGATAAAGAAAACCCTGCATCTGGAATAAAAAAATTCACCGAACACAGTAGAGAGCGCTTCTTAGCCGGAGATGAATTACCTAGTTTTTTCAAGGCGCTATATGAAGAGCCAAATACAATTGCTAGAGATTTTTTCCATATTTCATTACTTACTGGAGCCAGAAAAACAAACACACTAGAGATGCAGTGGATAGATATTAATTTTACTGAGGCTATATGGACAATCCCGCAAACAAAAAATGGTGAGAAACAAAAAGTACCTCTAGTACCTGCCGCACTTACTATCCTTGAAAATTTAAAACAATCAGCCAATTCACCTTGGGTTTTCCCTGGCACTGGTGCAAGTGGTCATTTAGCTGACCCTAAAAAAGCATGGAAAAGAATTCTTTCTAATGCCAATATTGATAACCTAAGAATACATGACTTACGCAGATCTCTTGGTAGCTGGCAAGCCTCTACAGGCTCAAGCCTACCTGTTATTGGAAAAACTTTGGGACATAAAAACATTAATACCACAGCGATATACGCTAGGCTGGACCTTGACCCAGTCAGAAACTCAATGATTACTGCTACTAATGCAATGCTAGCCGCTTCAACTGGAGAAGAAATTGACTAATACAAGCAACCTCCCCTCTTTTCAAAATCAAGAAGAGTGGCTAAAATCTTGGTTTAAACCCAACTTAAACGATTCAAAGCAAATAGAATTTCTTGATGATCTCATAAATAATTCTACTAAACCTGATTTTAATAACCTCAAAAAAGAAATAATTAATGCCTGCTATCAAGCCTACCAATACAAATATACGCATGATAACAACCAAAAAACAGGCCACTCATCTGATGGATATAAAATACTACAGGCTTCGGTTAAAAATAATAAGAAGTTAGCAACCTTACTGAATAAACTACAAGAATCTCTTAATAAGAACAATTATTCTCAATATGTAATGAGGACAATTTTTGCTGACTCACTGATATATAACCTCCCTAAAGATGGTTTCCATATAACGGACAACTCTTTTGAGTACTTCTATCAAATCTCACCTTTACTAAAACAAACACTCCCTACCTTTACCGAAGAAACAGCTATTACCGAAGAATCATTTGCCCCATCGGGAGAAAGCATTAAAACAAATAACCTAATGAATATTTTCTTAGAATCACTTAATTCGAGCCTTCAAATGGATATTCCACAAAATGGTAAGTGTTGCCTAGGAAATCTATGTTACCCCAACGGCATACCCACCAACAACCGCCAGCCAAACATAGCAAAAATTGGGTTAATTTATCAATTAGTATTAATCATAGAGAAGTGGGAAGAATACAACGAAAACAAAGAAAAAAACTTCATTATTACCCGAAACGACCAATTAAATCGTCAAACAGAGCATAAAAAAACATTTCAAAATTACCAGTTGGTAACCGATTTTGTTAATGCTACGTTTAATGAAAACTCAGAGGTTAGTAATATTTCAAACCTTTTATCTAAATTTTTAAAGAGAAATTCAGATGTTAGTTATGTTCCTTTTGCTATTTCAGACAAGCCAGAACGCATTTAATTCTGTCAACATGTTCCATTTCCAGACCATCAATCAGCCCTATCCAGTAACCTATAAAGCAGTCACTGCCGGCCAGCTTATTACTCACCTTAACTGTAAACCTGGCGCGCCACCTTAGTACATAATCATTGGATGATCCAGTCACCAATACCCACTGTTGATACAAATAACCCGTCACTTATATCTTTTGTTCATAATCTTTTTAACGTTTTTACAACCTCTAGCACTCCATTGTCCTTATTTTTGATGATTGAACTAACTATATCACTCTACACACTCCAGAACTTTTCACTTCAATACCGCATTAGTTGCAATATAAATATTATTTTTTAGTTCCAAATAAAAATTATATAAAAATTTTTAAATTACACCCTAACAAAAAAACATCCAGATATTCGCCCCTACCTAACATCTACACAAGCATCAATACCATATATCCAATAGACGCATTAAATTAAGCCTCTATTGGATATTAAAACAACTTTTTTTGACTTTCATTTTTATAAACTCACCGTTCAAATTTAATTTAATTAACGGTGATGCTATATGAATACCATAAATAACAAACTAGTAACCCCTCTTGATACGTCTAATATATTAGGAGTTTCCGAGGGATCGTTAGCAGTTTGGAGATCAACCAAGCGCTACCCTTTGCCTTATATAAAAGTAGGAAAAAAAGTCATGTATCGCATGTCTGACATCAATACCTTTATTGAATCAAATACCCACACAAACCAGGCTTAATCATGAAAATCATACAAAAATACGCAGTATCTCCAAACTTATTTATATATGTAGTTGATAAATCAGCATCAACACGAAATTTTCGAGCTAAAACTGGAGTATGGAACAAAATATTTTTTCAACCTAATAACTCGAAACAGACTTACACAAAGATTATTCTACCATCACACATATTTTGTCACCCTGTCGAAGATACTGACATACACAACACCATTCTAGGTAGGGTACGCGCCATGGTAACAGCCTACATATCCGCCTGTAAGAAGGTAAAAGTTATCCCTCCAATTATCACCCTGTCAAACGGCGAAAGAAAAGATATTATGGAAATTTTAAATAGTAATACAGGAATATCGGGTAGCTTAGGGTCGTTATGTAATTCTCACATAACGACTGATGATAGTAATATTTTAGATGCTTTTTTATCTGAATTAGCTCTTTTAAAATACCAGAAAGACTTTCAGTACTGCTCAAACCTAATACCACTCATCTATGATTTATTTTTATGCCAACAAAAAAATGGAGAAACCAATGTCTGATTTCTCAATAACAACTGTAGAACGAAGAAAAGGGTCCTGTAGTAAAACAGTCACACTCAAAGATTCTAAAATAACATCCCAAGCCCCTGGAGGGGTTTATGATGGATCTGGAGAAATAACATCATTTAATACTCTAGAAGAGTTTCATCACTATTTAGCCCAATGCCAAGCTAATAAGGAGCATTGGAAATGCTTTCTTGCTGCAGAACCCATAGGAAAAAAGCCAGGTAAGACAATACAGGTGCTTAGTAAGAAAAATGCAAACGGCTCATCAGTAAGCTTATCAAAAGAAAACTTCCCAGCCTTCCACCCTGGGCTTTCATTAATGCTCCTTGATTACGACCCTGACCAAAGTATTACTGGAGAAATCAATTTCATTCCATCACTATTTTACATACTAGAAATTGCTAAAGTCACACCAGAACTTAATTGGGCGATTGATTATATTAGCAGGTTCAGTTCTTCTGCCGGAATTCAATACGAGAACTCTGATGGAGACACAACACCTCTAAAAAAATACCCTGGACATCATTTTTACTTCCTGGTTAACTCAGGCGCGCAAATCCCTGAACTAATTCAAACAATTTTTGTCCGCTTAATTTTAGCCGGCGTTTATTGGGTAAAGCCTAATAAAGCAGGAAAAGCAGAGGTTTGTACTTTAGTTGATACTCAAGCATTCCATCCTCACACCCCCCTTTTGCCCACTAGTGCAAAAATAATCGATGAGGATGGAGAAAATAAAATATCAGTCGCACCTAAATATACCAATATTACCTACAATGAAGGGGCGAATAAATCACTCGATATTTCTAAATTACTTGTCGCTACGGAAAATGAAATCAAAGAAGCTGATTTAATTATCTCTGATGAAAAAAGAAAATACGAATCTACACCTGAATCGAAATTACTTGTAAAAAAACACAAACAAAAACATGCTGAACACTATGCAAAGCAAGGAGGGAATAAGCTTGAATATAAACGCACAGCTACTAGCTTAATAGATCACCAGGAAATTTTTGGAAATCACCCTATTTGGTTTGACTCACTAAATGAGCCCGTTACTGCTGCAACCTTAGCTAGCCCTGCTGGGCAAAAATATGACCAGCTCACCCTATCGGACCCACTGGATATTGATAGAAAAGAACCTAGTAAGGCTAAATTCTTTTGGAATAGAGGAAAAAATCCGCAAATAAGTAGTTTTAAAAGAGGCGGAGAAATTATACGCATTTTTGAATCAGAGAGAATTTCTAGCCATCAAGAAATGAACAGAAATCATGCCATTCTTATGGATAGCAATAAAACCTCTATCCTTGCCTTTAATGGCTCCAGTTTTAACTACCTATCCCCTGCCGAGCTAAAATTATGGCACGGGAGTAGTAAAGCTTTTAACAGAGATGGTCAGGATATAAAAGTAAATGATAAATCTGTAAAAAAGGTCGATCTTTGGCTAAATTCAGATAATAGAAATCAGTTTATTGGCATGGAATTCACACCTGTTCCTGGTAAATTTGCATTCGAGTCTGAACCCTTCCCTTTTGAAGAATCTACACTAAACTCTTACCTTGGGTTACAAGTAAAGCCACAACAAGCAGATGTATCACTATTACTAGATCACATTACTCAAGTAATATGCAATAACGACAAAGAAATAGCTGAATATTTTATAAATTGGATTGCACAAATGGTCCAGCATCCTAATTTACCAGCAAAAACAGCTATTATGATTAAGACCCCCGAAGGAACAGGGAAAGGTTCTTTCTTTGAAGAAATTGTTGCAAAATGGTTTGGCCCTTATGCGATTGTAACAACAAACCAAGACCATATTTTTGGCCGTTTTAATGAAGCATCATCTAGAGGCGTTTTTACTTATTTAAATGAAGCAACTTTTGGTGGGAATAAGCAGCAAGAAGGTGCGTTAAAGCAAGCCATAACCGACCCTAAAAAAACCATTGAAGAAAAATATAAGTCGGTAAAAACTGCTAATAATTATCAACACATTGTTGTAACCACCAACAATGATTGGGCAATATCTATTGGCGCGTCCGATCGACGGTTTGCTGCTTTTGAAATGTCTACTGCACGAATAGGAGATTCAGATTATTTTAATACTCTGCATAAATGGATTAACAGTGGCGGTGTAGCCGCTGCTCTCCATTACTTTTTATACGAAGTAGATGTTAGTAACTTTAAGCCTCAAGATATTCCTGATGGCGCGGATACCCATAGCAAAATAAAATTTGACCAAAAAATGCGCTCTGCGCCTAATAACACTAAATTCATTTCACACTTAATTAGTACCAGTGAATTTCACTTCAAGCAAGGAGATAGAAATATATCCAAATACAATGCATCTCTAACCGAAGCAGAAGCTCTAAATGGCCTAAATATTAAGGAGCTTAGCGGGCAATGTTTCATTCAATGGCAACCCATATATAACTCCCTAAACGAAGCTATGGACGCTCAAATAATTCTACCTAAGGATATTCTTTATGAAACATTTTGTTCCTTTTGCAGCAGGCAAAAAGGGGGAAATATAGACACAAAAGAGTTATTAGGCCGATTCTTGAAGGGTAATGTAGCTGGCTCACAAAAAACTATTTTTGCTAGCGAAACTCAAGAGCAATCTTCAGTTTTTGGACCGGGCAGAAAATGGAAGTTTACCTTTTCTGTCTTATTAAATGCACTTAAGAATGAAATTAACTCAACTGAAGTAGATGACACCTTTAATTTAGCAGATATTATTAGCCCAAATTAAATAACCTAATTATTGAAGCTGCCAATCACACATAAGCAGCTTCAATAAACCCCTTAAATATCAACAACAAAAATAGTTATAATCTAGATAATCTACTTAATAATCATTTTTATAAAAAAATAAATAATTTCCTTTGTAACTAAAACTTTTCTACCCTCTGCCTAGCTAAGCTTTTCCCGCTTTATTACATCCTTTAAGAAAACGACTCCAATTTCGTATAAAACCTATTTTGTGCATCAGTAGATAAAATCATAATCGCCGCCAAAACAGCCTCTTTTAAATTTCCCATTTCCTTTGCATCATCAATTTTTTGTTGTTGCACTGAAAAAGCACGTAACAAACTTGTAATCCCACCGATTAAAGAGGTTAAATCTCTTGTCGTCGTACTTGAAAGTAAACCGCCGTCATTCGTAACAACTTTAGCCTGCAACGTCTTTACTAAGGTAAAAAGAGCATCAAGCTCAGATGGCTCAAATTTATCAAATGATATAGACAGCTCATCATTACCTAACAATCTAGAAATTCTCAGTTTCATCGCGTCATCTATTAAGCCACTATTTAACTCTAGCGCCTCAATTGCCACTAATACACTTTTCTGCACCATCTTAATTCTCCCGTTGCTTTATCAACTGCTTATCAATTGAATGATTAAGGCGATCAATTTCTATATTAAGCCCCTTAATCTCTAACATTTCAGCCTTTCTTTTAACCGGCTCACCATAAAAAAGTCCTGACTCTCTCCTAACCAAATACCTACGAAACATTAACCTCGCTAATGTAATCACAGACTCAACAAGGCTTATACTTATCGGCTGCCAAATCAACAGCTGATCTTGCCTTAATTCTAGGTATTCATCTAATAGAGGTCCAAATGAGCTAGACGCAATTTTTTCATCTATTAATAAATAAGGATCTAATTTCTTTAGCAAGTTATCCCTTATTTCAAATTCATTACGCTCCATCAGCAAATCGTGACATTTTTGACGATACACTAGATCACCTACTTCCGCTCTACGTTCATATAAATCATTGACCAAAAAATCGATTTCTTTCACAGAGTGCTGTGTTTTTAAAAAAGGTGCCATATCAGATTGCATAATGATTTTTTGATAAGTGTACGTTAATCATATTATAATATATTCCTCCCCTTCCAAGCCACTTATTTGTATCACTAAATCATATGACCGAACCTAAAAAAGAAGCTAGAGGTGGATCTAGAGTAGGATCTGGACGAAAAAAAGGATCTTCTTCTTATGGAGAAAGTACAAAAGCTATTCGCGTACCAGAAAGTATGATTAATGAAGTTAAGCTCATGCTAGATCACAGAAAGTTAAGCCACACCTCACCTAAAATAATACCACCTGATACTATTTTCATACCCGCGCCAATACCTAGAAAAATCAGCAATCCACTTTTTTCAGGAAAAGTGTCTGCAGGGTTTCCTTCGCCAGCTGATGATTATGTTGAGAAAACATTAGACCTAAATGATTTATTAGTTAAGACACCTGCAGCAACATTTTTCGTGCGCGCCACTGGTGACTCTATGCTTGGCGCAGGGATTCACTCTAATGATATTTTAGTGGTTGACCGCTCAATTCCCCCTAGTGTTGGCAAAATTATTATCTGCGCTTTAAATGATGAACTCACAGTAAAACGCCTAAAAAGCACCGATAAAGAAATAATCCTTGGGGCTGAAAACCCAGAGCACCCAGACATTACAATACAAGAAGGAACAGAGTTAATTATTTGGGGTGTTGTAACTAACGTTATTCACCCTGTGTAATAAATTCATTAAACTCAATCACTTGATCTTGTTGATTGCAACAACTTTTATGTTAGTTGTGAGCGGGGGTTTCGCTCTGACCTATGGAATAAACTCATCGCTGTTTTAAGTAACAATTATTGCTGTATTGTTGCTCGCAGCCAAGAAGTAAAAAACCTAGGCATTAAAATGGCAACACCTGTACACCAGATTAAACATTTAATTAACCGCTATAAAATACACTTATTTTCATCAAACTATACACTCTATGCGGATATGTCTTCTCAAGTTATGACACGCTTAGAGGCATACGCCCCCAAGTTAGAAATCCAAACTTAACAAGCCTTAAAAGAGAGGATGCACACGCCTATGATCATCAAATAAAACAAACCGTACTACAAAATACAGGCATTACCATTTGCGTTGGGATGGCACCAACTAAAACCCTAGAAAAACTTGCAAACTATGCCGCCAAAAAATGGAATAAAACAGCGGAGGTAGTTGATTTATCTGATCCTACTCGTAGAGATAAGTTACTCAGTTTAGTACCTGTTAAAGACGTCTAGGGTATTGACCTCCTAACGGCTAAAAGATTGAATATAGTGAGCATTAATCCAACCAGTGGCAACTATACAGGCTCAGTTTAATATTGTTGTGCCAGAACAATTATGGAATTAAATGGTATCAGCTGTATGTCCTTGGGTGACATTCCAGCAGGCAAGCAACAAATTGTTAATACATTGATAATCGTCTATAGGTATATCTTAGTCCTAACAAATATCTACGGTTCCTGGCTCTCGACTTCAATAAAAAAGTGATTATTTCAACATACGATAACGCTCACTATCGTATGTTAGAAGTGTTATATACCAAAATCTGAGTTCATATTTATAGCTATACCAATTCATCTTCTTTTATGGTCAATTCAAGTTTAATACAACTAATTTTCTTAGTGAGATCAACTTTCATCCAGTATCTTAATTCCAACTTACCAACAATTTTACTACCCTCATTTAGTTCAAAGCTTACTTCAACATATTGGTTATCAGCGAGTTTCCTAAAACCTACAGTATCAAATAATTCTTTACTAGTAAGTATGCAGTAATCCACGTCACTGAAATCTATTTTGTATACCTCACAGCGTTCAATATGGCAAATATACTCATTGTCAAAGCCATCTTGACGACTAATATCGTGCATTTCAGCCATATCCCTTTCATAGGGTGACTGGTAAAGAGCTGTTGAGAGTGCTTCGTTGCCAACGAAAAGTACAGGGCATGCCATTGACTCAGACATACGTCGAATGTCTGAAAGAATATTGTTGATATCATTATATTCATACGACTCTGACTCTGGGTACCTGAATAATTCTCTTAAAATACTTGACTTAAGAGTGCTTGAAATATGGTCGTCCAACCCGTAATATTCATTAATTGATCGATTCGTATCGATATCTTTAGCAACGTCCTCTTTATTGTAATTTGTTATATTTATAGCCAGTACGCAATCTTCATCAAACTTTGCATCTCTATCTATAGATTCAAACAGCGACAAAGGAAATGTTGGTTTATTTTGGGCCATAAATACATCCGAACTAGCAACACCAATCCTATTAAGTCGATCTTGATCAATGACAGCTTCTACAACGAATTGATTCTGGGCTTCTCCAATTTTATGGATAACTCCCTCAACAGATTCAATAAAATTCATCTTGAAGGCTTCCAGCTGTTCTGGAGAAACCAGAATATAACTGTGTTCTTCATTAGCAATTTTTATCCAGGCACGAAGATCCGAGATAATCGATTTCCGATCCATATGTCTGAATGCACCTGACATAATTGCGTCTATCCAATCATGATGCAATATCCACTTATTCTCTGACAAAGAAATAGCAATCTCAACATAAGCGTGGTTCATACTACTAGGGTCATCAGCTCCCCATCCAGAATAAATTCTTCCTGAAACACGTCGCTCTTCATTGATTCGACCAAAGGACTCCAATATTGAAGAAAACCAGCTACCATATCTCTCATCACCAAAATGACAATAATCCCGGTGACGGATATATGCGCCCAACAATTCACCAGCATTACCAATATTGTTACGGGATCGACATATAGCACCTGTAGGATGAATACCTTCCCCTGATAAAAGAGATTTAACGTACCTAACCAAAATTACTTTTTTCTCATCACCAGGTTTTAATAGCACGTAGCATGCAGTAATAACCCTCAAATCCAAATGAGCATTCTTAAATGCGAGACCGAAAGCAACACCATAGTCATATTCATTATCTTTAAGAATTACCTGCCAGGCTAAATTATCCTGCCCTAGAGGGAGAAGACAATGATTTATTAGCACCGAACGCCAGCGGTATTCCTCACTCCAATGATCACCATGTGAAAACGTTTCTAGCCAATTATTAAGCATATCTACGCCCCAACCAGCAGCCTCAAAGTTATTAAATCGTAGAGCCGAAACGACTGTTGAAGCGGTAAATTCAAGGTGTGTGATAAAAGCGGGATAAGCCTTATTTATATCTCCCGTTCGCTTTGACCTTGGCTCTATATAACTCAGCCAACCTTCCCAAGCTCCAACGAAGTCGTAAAGAATATCCTCATATTTATTGGCGATCCTCATATCACTCGATTCAGAATTATAGGATCGCCATTCAACAAGCAGATACCACATATAGTAACTACCTTGAATCAGCGACCTCATTTCTTTCTTAATCAGAGTATCCCTACTAGCAAAAATACGCATATGCAAATACAGCATATCTTTGTAGAAATGGGAATTCTCTGGGATACGTTCAACTGCCTCTCGGGCTAGGCGATAATATTCACCCAGCAACTCATCTAGATAGCTTTTTCCCCATATACCACTTGTCGGTAAGAGCAACCAATTGTCTAGGTCGCCGCTGTCATTTTTGAAAGATAACGCTTGAGCAACCTCTGCATGCCACAATGCTAAATTACCCACAGCTTCTGTAAACTCTCTGACATCCCCATACCTGAGAGCATCGTTTGCAGGACCGACAAAGCCATTCAGGACAGCAGTTAGTCCAATGTCTGTTTGAGGAATCTCCTTGGCAAACGAGAAAGCATCCTGCATTAGGAACCGTACGAACGGGTTAATATCAAATCCATCATATTTGATAACACTCATGATGTTACTTGTTCTGCTTCGACGTAAAGGTTGTATTACTAATTTGCAGCCCTGAGCCTTTCTAAATCTCAGAATGGATATTTGTAACCAGATAGCAACATTAATTAACCAAAACTTGACATCTTTTAACGACTTATCTCGTTTAACTACCCTAGTTACCTCCTTATAATCATTACTAGAATACTTACAGGTCAAAACTTCCAATACATGCTTGTCTGGGTTTATCAACAGTTTGTTTTGAACCGCATTCTGTAAAAGAACCTGTTTGATACGTTCACGAACATCTACTTCACAGGGCTCATGAATTGAATAGCGAAAAACAATCGCTTCCCTAGAGTTTTCATCAATCATTCTGAAAGTTTTGACAAAAAACCAAGCGGTCATTAACAAGTTTACTAATAGCCACATAGCCGACGTAAGACAAATGCTAGCATATACAGCATCTCCCATTATAGCCCTTAGGAAATACCCTACAACTATAAACCCTGACAAGGTTAATCCACTCAACCCTGCAAACATAAACCCTGAGTACTTTTGATATATAGGAAAGATAACCTTCTTGGCCGTCTTATTCTGAAACAGAATACTTATCAGACTAATAACTAAGGGGTAAACAACACCAACAATGGTTAGTTGTCCACTGAGAAAAATACCTTGCCACTCAAGAAGGTCTCTCCAGTTAGGAATATATTGCAACACATAGGGCTTACCCCATGGTTGCCATATAACCAGATTACAGACTACAAGGACAGCAAGTATCAGTGTTAATACAATGTACTTCTTATAGTGGGTTGACCAATTAACAATACTCTTCTCAAGAAATCCCCAGCGACTACTTAAAAATACTTCATTCTCATAAAGAGACTCTTTAATTTCTTTATCAATACGATAGGAAAGAGTTCCAAAAACACGTCCGAGTATACTCATCATTAACCCAATAACACTTCTTTAAAATATATCCAACACTGCATCATACCTAGCTAAAATATCAATATAAGCCCAACCTTGTATACTAAACATCTCTATTAACCTCTCGATTTAAAAACTTACTAACATTATGCTTAGGTGTCTTAGTTAACTTTTGAGTCAAAGCAAAAGGTATTGATAAAAGGCCATAGTGACTATTGATATGCTCTAACATCGCCAACCATAACTTGGCTGTCATTTCTGAATCGTACAAGGCTCTATGAAAATCACCATCAGAAGGAATATTTGCATAACTGACTAAGGTGGAGAGTTTATGGTTAGCGGCATCTTGATAAAGTCTTCTCTACAAGAGCATTGAGCAAGCAAACTTTCCTGTGTATTGTTTAGATACCCTTCTTAATTCTGAATCTAAAAATCGCTTATCAAATGAAGCATTATGCGCAACAAGATTATAGTCGCCAATGAAATCAGCAAAACCACTCATTACTTCTTTACAGGGCCTTGCATCCTCAAGCATGTCATTAGTAATTCCCGTATAGTTTTCGATAAAGCTATCAACTGGCCGGCCTGGATTCATTAGCTCTTGAAAACGACCTGTGATTTCTCCCTCTTCAATTTTTACAGCACCTATTTCGATGGCTCGGTCACCATAATCAGGTGATAACCCTGTTGTTTCAAAATCCAGCACTACAACCGTATTAGCCTTAGACATTGCACACCTTTTCTATTGTTTATGACTTTGAATCAACAAGTCAAATACCACTCTCGCAAATCCAGCCGCTTTAGCTGGATCAGACAACAACTGCATCATCTGGTTTTGTTGCGCGTCATTACTATCCATTACCGCATCATCAATCGCTTTAGGAAAATCACCTAACATCGCTTGTTCAGGTGTATTGTTGGCAATTTGGCTCATCACCAAGGCATTCTCACTCAACTTATCTCTAACAGTATAAGCATAATTAACTAAATCTTTATCAGTTAATTCATCGGTGATAAATAACTCATTCAGCCTGCCAATAATCTGCGATAAAAACTCTTCTTTTTTATCTTTAGCCTTTGCAGACCCTAAACTATCGCCTGGGTTTAAATACTCGCCTGATTCTTCTTTTAATTGAATATCCTGCTGACGTAT
>ENA-OSET01003937-OSET01003937.1-sediment-metagenome-genome-assembly--contig:-NODE-3937-length-13365-cov-6.005268_pt1 | contig 13365 bp, 11 predicted proteins | sample MGYA00237882_ERZ534229 | MGnify/ENA primary metagenome ERZ534229 (study PRJEB26408, sample SAMN06266212) | sediment metagenome | isolation source: Hudson Canyon methane seep mesocosm | place...
ATATTGCCTACAGCATCATATTCATACTCAGTCACTTCACCGCGACTATCTGTATAAGTTTTTACCTGTCCTGCAGGATTATAAGTCCAGTGCTCAGTTTGGCCTTTATCATCCGTTACATCCGTTTTACGATTCAATTTATCGTATATCGTGGTAATAGTACGCTGTTCCCCATCGGTCACCGTTATAACATTACCATTAAGGTCATAGGTATAACTAACAGTGGTATCACCTAAAGCATTAATTTTGGATTGAACCTGACTACGCGCATCATAATGAGTCAACGATGTTTGGTCGCGCTCATTGGTTACGCTGATTAAACGTGCCACTGCATCATAAGCATAACGACGGGTATGCAGCACGCTATTAACTAAATAGTTTTCTTCTATTTTACGGTTTAAAACATCGTACACATAATTTGTAACCTGTCCTTTGGGGTCTATCGTTTTAATCAGGTTATCACTGGCATCATATTCATATTGTGTTGAATAATCTATACCCGTTGCTTGCTCTCTTTGGGTAAGCACATTGCCATGTTCATCATAGGTATAGCTGGTCACTAAGCCGAGTGGAGATGTTTCTTTAGTCAAACGCCCTAAATCATCATAAACCCGACTAGTTTGCTCATTTTTTGCATCGGTGATGGTTTCAACATTGCCAAATTCATCGTATGTGTAATTTGTACTGTACAAACGAGGGTTAGTTGATAGGGTTAGCGCGCCAGCTGGGCCTGTATATTCACGGGTACTGCTATTACCCCGAGGGTCAATCACTTTCTTAGCTCGGCCTGTTTCAGTATATAGTAGGTACTGTGTGGCCGTTGCCACGCCTGCTTGCAAGGCTGTCGCTATTGGTGTTAAATTGACTTGATTTGCAACGGTTGAGTAACTGGCTGTTGAGGTTCTATCTTCAGCATCAGTCACTGTACTGGGTCGCCCTATGGCAGTGGCACTATAAGCAATAGCGGTTGTTCCCTTTTTAGGATCGGTCACTCGCGTCACCAAGGCTTTCTCCGACAAATTTTGACGTGATGCAACCGCTAGATACTCTTGTTTAGTCCGAACATCTGTTGTTTGAAAGGCAGTACCATAAGTCACTGCATCAACCATTTCTTCAACACGGGTGCGGTCATTATCAACCACATAAACACGGTTATGATTAATATTACCAATTTTTGGTTGCTTAATGCCTGTCGCTAAAGGGCCGTTTTCATAAGCAGCACCATAAAGAAAATCCGTACCGTTACCAAGACCATCCGTTATATTGGCAACACGCCCATTTGCATCATAAGCAATAGCCTGCTGAAAAGTAACAGGGACACGTAGACTATCGCGTGGATCTGATAGAGTTGTTAAGCGATAAATATCATCGCCTGTTGTTCCTAAATAAGCATATTGATTTTCTTCCCCTCGCATATTTCGTACTTTGCTGATCATGCCATTAATGTCATAACTGTATTCTACAAAACGACCTGTAAAATCTGTCACTTTAGAAATACGGTTCTCAGCATTACGGATTATGGTATAAGACCGTGCATTGGCATCGGTTGCACCGATTAAATCGTTGCTGGCATTGTAATTAAAGCTTAATGCATTGTCTAAACGGTCTTTTATACTTTGTAAATGACCTGCTTCTGACCCTTCTGGATTTGAAAATTGATAGAGTCTATTACCTTGGGTAAACAGGGTAATACTACCGTCAACATTTTGTTCGATTTGGTCAAAGTTACCTGGGTTTAAAGCCGTCCATTTATCGGTTACAAAATCTTTAAAGAAATACTGTAAACGACCATCTTCTCTAGGGCCAATCACCAGCTCTTGTGCCGCGCCATCACCTTCAAAACTGGCTTTCATTTCATAGCCAAAACTCCAAGGTGCAGGATTTCCATCTCTGGTTGTTCCCATGGAGTTGTAGGCTCTGCTCATAGAAAAGCTAGGGCCTTTAGCTGAGACAGAGATATCCGAAGTGACAAAGTGATAGTTACCGCTGGCAACATCTACTTGTTTAAATAATTGACTGCCATGTAATGCAGGGTTACCTACATCGTCATAACGGATGATGGTTGATAGGCATAAATCCAAGGTACAGGTATATTTATCTGACCACTGCCCAATCAATTGATCATTCGCTCTATCTTGATCATTGAGGGTTTTAAAAATACCAGCACGGAAGGTGCGTAAACCTAATTTATCCAGATCACGATTTAAGGAATACTGTAATCCTGTGTTATCAATTAACTGAACATGTCCACCATCAGTATCTTGGATAAACCAGTTGCCGCGTAAATCATCAAAATTTAAAAATACACCATAGCCTTCTGGTAATGGTGCAGTCAGTTCGGCATTAAAGGTAAAGGCTTTACCGTTATTGCCACCTTCTGTCATAAACACATTAGTAATGGTAATGCTATTAAGAGCAGGTGTATCAGGGTTATCTCTTACTAATGGATCAGTTCCGCGATAAAACTCTTCTGCGTTAGTTAAGCCATCACCATCTGGGTCAGCATGACCATTAAAATTTAAATGACCAAAACGCGCCATTTCCCATGCATCGGGTAAACCATCCCAGTCGAGATCATTTGGGGTATATGTCTCTGGTTTAAATCTGCGGCTTTTGCGACCTTTACTATCGGTAAAACGTACTTCGGAAGCATGGTAAGCAGCAAGACTAACTGGCCGACTAAAATCAACTTCTTCTATCAAACCACCTGCAACACCATCAGCTAACGGCGCAGCTTGAAAGGCTCCTCCATCAATCGCGTAATCTGCTGAAGCAATAGTTGCCGCGCCGTCTGTAATGTTATTGTTGGCAAATTGCCCACCAATATAAACGGACTGCCCTATAGCCTTTGACCAAACGCCTGATTGATTTTGATAGCGAATATATAGAGTATGAATACCTTCTGCTAATTGAGCCACATCCACCAAGGCTCGTACTGCTGCTCCGTTGGTCGCCACTTCGCCTGTTTCTACATTTAACATGGATAAACCAGCACCTAAGCCGGGGTCTGTATCAAAATAAGCTTCTGCTGCTTTAAAAGCAAATTTGCCATCGACACTGGTAGCGCCTGCAAAACCACTGTTATCAATCTGAATAGATTGTCCAATAGCCACTGACCAGTTATTGTTGGTATCTTTAAAACGCAGGTAAAAGGTGTGTGTTCCAGGTGATAAATTTTCTAGTGATACACCCGTAATCAATCGCTCAATACTTTGATTAAAAGTACCATCTTCAGGCGCATTGATTAGTATTCCATTGCCTTCACCAGGGTCTTCATCATAAAAATATTCGGCTTGTGTCAACTCATTATGATGTCCTTTACCGGGTCTTTGTCCGTCAATAGAAACATTAATAATTTGACCGATCGGATGTGACCATAAGCCAGCATCATCCTGCATCCGAATATACAGCGTATGCATCCCCTCTAAACTGCTTAGATCCATATTGCCCGAAACAGTCGAGAAGCCGTATGCAAGCACATCGTCTATCGCTAAAGGCGTGCTGAGTTGGTGATCATCTATATAGGCTTCAGCCGCAATAAGGCTGTTTTTCCCATCAGTCGCCGCTTGTGCCTCTGAAAGGTGAGCGAATAAGGTAAAAATGCAAATAAATAGAGATAAAACAGACTGTAAGCTGTTTTTCATGCCGAACTCCTAAAGCAAAGCTATTTTGTTTTTAACAACAAGGGTATTTTGATGGATTACGTAGCTGTGTATTTGTGTATCTGCCTATTTGTGTAGGGTGTATGAGCGATAGCGTTATACACCAGCTTTGTACACCTTTCACACATTTATCACACCTTTATGCATCCAAAAGCGGTGGATTACGCTATCGCTTATCCACCCTACGTGCCTACGTAATTAGCGTAAACGTGCAACGCCTATGGCACGGATTTGTAACTGGCCATCGACAAAGCCGGCATTGGCTTCAAACATAGGATAGACATAAGGGCCAAAATATAAGGGATCACGTTGAGCATCGTATTGAGCAATATCCCATGGGCCGCCATGAGCGCCAATATCGTTACGGGTACGATCTAAGTCAGCAAAAACGGGGTTGGTTGAACCGGCATCAATAGCGGGGGAGCCGATACCTAATTGATAATCGACACGGTCGACTAATAGTGGGTCTACTGTAACGGGGTTGGTGCCACAATCGCCATAGTGATTGTTATGACAAAGGTTATATTCAATACCATTACCCGCTATTCCTCTAAAATAACTGCCTGAACCAAGGTTGGTTACCATGTTTCCAGACACCTCACCATAAGCGAGTATACCGTAGCTATTATTTTCAGCTTTAGCATTAAAAGATGCTCCAGCATCAACATTATTATTAAACACTTTTGCATAGGTAGAACTAGACGCGACAATACCTCGAATACGATGTTGGTAATATTGATATGTATATGAGTTAATCTCTACGATATTTCCTGCAATCAACGCGGCACCCGCTACTACATCCAAGCCGTCAGCAGAAATGGTGCCGTTAGCATGTGAAACATACAAATAAACTCGGTTTGCCAATACTCTGACAGCACCCTCGGTATTAATATGAATGACATCGGTGTTATTAGTCCCCTGAATAAAATTCCCTACTATCCAGACAGGCACATTAGAAATCAGATGACCTTTCTCAAAGGTATTCCCCGCTATATAAGCATCATAAGCATTAATGGTGGTAATTAATGAGCCTGGACTAAAAAAGTTACCAATCACCATCAATGTGCCATCACCTTCCGTTGTGGCATAACCTGTGACATTTAAATCCACACCACTCAAAAAGCTACCTTCCAACACTTTAACATCAGAGGCGGCTAAAACAACTACCTCTACCCCAAAGTCCACGCCTTGTAAAATAACCTGACTACCAGCGGCATCAATGGTAAAAGTTCCGCCTGTAATCAATGAAGCAACTGCGCTGTTAATTGCACGAATGGTCAAGGATTTATCAATCACTAAATCACCATTCCCTAGATAAGTACCATCACTTAGCACTAGGGTGTCGCCATCCGCGGCAGCAATAACAGCCGCGACCAGCGTACCATTACCGGGAGCGACTGAAACCTCTGCGGCCTGAGCCATCCCCGAAAATAACCATCCTGCAACAAACATCTGTCCTAAGTGACTTAACTTCACAATTTTTCTCCTGATAATATAAGATAGGCACTTGATTTTATAACGCCTAATAAATCGCATTAACTCGGCGTAGGGTTAGTTACCTATAATTTTATGAATCTTTGATTTAGCGTTAAAACTCTACCGCCAAACCTTTTAGAACACAAGCAAAAATCACACCATATAGACAACAGTCTGATTTATAGACTATTTAATTTCTTGCTTCATTCAGGGTGTAAAAAATACTGACATGTTTTTAATCTCACTAATATTCTTCCCAAACTGTCACTGCTATCAAGTTAAGGAAAATGCTGGTTAGTGACCGCATAACTCTACAAGTCTTTTGAAAATGGCGGATAACGCTGTCGCTCATCCTCCCTACATAAGACACAAAAGATAATCCCTCTTAACTTTATGGCCGTGCCCCAAGCGTAGGTTGGATGAGCGCCAGCGTTATCCGACATTACTAACATTTTTATAATCTCATCTACTCACACCCAAGCAAAGCAAGTACTAAGCTTAATCACAGTGCGACATAGAAGAGGTTAATATCTATAAAAGGGCTTCGACAAGTATAATTTTGTGATTAGTATGTAGCAATTTAAAAAATGTGCCATTACTAGCTTTGATCTCACTATTTTTAGATACTTTTGCCAAGATCGTGACTGAATCACCCTCATTGAGTGAATCTAATTTACTTTGAGATTGAATGTTATTAGGAATAGCATGATAAAAAACAATAGAGCCGCTTGGCTGTTTTTCTGAAGACCAGCGATAATTACCGTCCCCTTTATGTTTAATGGTAACGAGGTCAGGATCACTGAAATCACCTGACGTTATCACTAAATCATAAGTAATGATTGGAATGTTTTTATCATAGTGCCGATCTATTCGTCGAACATGACCACTGATTGATTTTAAATCATCCGCCCAATCTGAATAAAAAGTCTGACCATTATAGGAGAGCTGTTCACCAAACCTCATCTCTTTTGCAATATCAGACGTTGAAGGTTCCCATTTTATGTATTGGAATGACCCAACGATAACCATTCCAACTATAATTAGTCTTTTCATACTTTTTAGAAGTTACGCATTGACGACAGGTTGGCGTTCTGGATTCAAAGAAGACATATTTGGCATAAAGGTTCCGATAAACGAAGCAAAAAGATGATTCTTTAGGCTCCTTTACTGCGAACTTGGAATCGCTCAATATTGCATACCTGCTTTATTGCACGGTGATATAGCTCAATCTGCCAATGCCAACATATTACAGTTACATTTCAACAAGTTAATGGCGCGCCCGAGATGATTCGAGAAAGACAATTTATAACCAATTGATTTACAACTCATTTATTAAAAGTTACATAGTACTTGTGTAGCACATCTCTATTACAAAATACCACAGCCAGTATTTGAAATTCAAAATATTTTTTAAATAAATTACGGCCTGTAATCTTCAGCTGACTTCTATTTTAAATGGATTGAAGGATAATGTTCGCTCTGTGAATTAACCGCTTAAATGGAAGTATGAAGAAAACAATTACTCTACTATTGACTCTATCTGCGCTTGCTGGATGTGTACAAACTCAATATCAAAAAAATGTAACAGTGGTTAAGGATGCTGCTGGAAATCTAGTATCTACAACCATATCTGAAACTGTTATTCAGCCAGGTCAAGGGTATCCTGTGAAGTTTGAGCATTTAAATGATGTTCAGCCATAAGCTAAGAATTATCTGAAAAGTTTATGAAAGTTCTGGGCTTCTACTGGTTACTCTCAATAAGGGGACGCTAGTAGCCCCCAGAACCTCATTGAGAATGAACAGTCTGAATTATTCTTTTCTTTTATGAGGGATCTAAGTCCAACAGATGGGTAGAGTGGAAATCAATACGTAATAATACTTGCATTGGCTGTAGTTGTTTTTGGTGCAAAGTAAGCAACTTTCACTATTAACATCTCTTTTTAAAGAATACGTTAAGCCCAAGTAAACCAGCGATAAAGAATGAAATAGCTGAGGGCAACGGAACTGGTGAAGGCGAATCTCTTACAAGAAGACTAGCAACCTGATGGTTAGATATTAAATCTGGAATTGACTCATCAAATGAATTTATACTTCCATTTACTTCAAAAATTGCTCCTACCGTAGTTGCGTAACCGCGAACACTTGATTTGGAGTAACCAAAATAGCCAGTATTATGTGTACCAGACTCTGTATCGACAATATCAGAAGTTATTACCTTTGAGTAGTAGGTGGAGTACCTGAGTTCGTATGTAGCTGATGATGGCGGTATATATGTATAAGTTTTACCTAATAAATCTAACAACCCTTTTGCAATAAAAAAATCCTCAGTTGCACCGTTCCAGATTTCTGATGGATCACGAAGATCATTTAAATCATAATTTAGCGCATAGTTCGTTGCTAGTTGATCAAATTCGCTTGCAGATGCGTAATGCCAACCATTTTCAAATAAATCGGTATCAGTTGAAACGTCATTGTATGAACGCCCGATGGTTACTGAAAGGTCAAGCCATTGCAATCCAGATAAATTATCAGCAGTATAGTTGCTAATATGTATTAAATTTGCAGGAGAAGAATTAGCTTGTTGAGAGCTGATTAATAATACAGCTATAAGGGGAAAAATTATTTGTTTCATGCCTAGCTTTGATCTCTTATATATTATAAAGGAAGCATAAATAAATATGCACATACTTAAAGGTTAAGCAATAAATAGGCCGTATTCCTCATGCAGTTAATCAATGACTTATTATTAGGAGGGGAGTATATGTGTCATATGACTACATTAATACGCTCAATAACGTAATCAACTTACGCTCTTATAAAGTATACATTACAAGTCCTTTTTTGTTTAACGGTATAATCAGCCCTTGACGCGTCTTATTTTATGTCTCATAATTAACTCTAACAAAGTCATAGACTTTATGAGACATAACAAGGGGATGAAATCATGGCTAAAATAGGTTATGCGAGAGTGAGCTCAACTGGACAGTCGTTAGAGATTCAATTATCAAAACTATCTGCTTACGGATGCACTGAGCCGGATGGTGAGATTTTCCAAGAAAAGAAAAGTGGTTCAAAAGCTGAGAACCGAACGGAACTAAAAGCTTGCTTAAAGCATCTTAGGAAAGGCGATTCGTTTATTATTACCAAGCTCGACCGTTTGGCGCGTTCGATGTCAGATCTTGTAAAGATTGCTGATGAACTTAAACAGAAAGGTGTCGAGCTGGTTGTGTTGGATCAAAGTATAGATACTGAAAGCCCAACAGGTAAGTTATTATTTAACATGCTTGGTTCGATCGCTGAATTTGAGAATGCTATCCGCAAGGAGCGACAAACAGACGGTATAGCTAAGGCTAAGGAATTGGGTATTAAGTTTGGTGCAAAAGCTAAGCTTACACCGGCGCAGGTTGAAGAGCTGAAACTGAGGCGCTCTGAGGGAGTAAAAATCAAAGACCTTATGAGTGAATACAATATAAGTAAAGCGACCACCTACCGCCTATTATCTAACAAATAAGGGTCAACCTTCTCATCTTTAAAGCCGCTAACCATGCGGTTTTTTTGTGTCTAAAATAAATTATTGACGGTAACAAGCGTTACCGTGTTATTATATAGTTTCTTAATTTAGATTGTAGAGAAATGGCACTAACACCAGCACAAAAACAGAAGGCATATAGGGAGCGGCAAAAACTCAAACCTGATGCTCCTAAAACTGCATATTTTAAAATTCAGGGTTCTTTAGTGGATGACCTGGATTATTTAGCGGAGCTTCTTGATATGAATAGAACTAATGTTATGCAAGACCTGCTTACCGCTTCGCTACGGATGGTATTACCAACCATTAAAGAAGACGCTGAACAGTTGCGAGAGCGCATAAATGAATATCCAGATGCCTCCCCTGAAACCTTCAAAAAGGTAATGATGGCTTTCTGGGGTGACAGTCTGGCGGCAATGAAAAGCTAGTAAGACAGCCCTGCAAGGCTTAAAACATGCAACTTTAGATGATTGTATGAATAGAGGACATACGAGACACCTATACACTTAGTAATGAGTGTGTGCGTACTTGTCCACACTCTTTTTTATAATATTTAAAGGTAACAAACGATGAATGATTCATTAACAAAGGCAACACCAAACCACCTCAATGGCATAACAAAGTATGTCGAAAGTAAAGAAGTTATTGCACGTAGAGCGGCAGCTCAAAAAGCTAGAAAAGTTGCAGCGACATATCTAAACAAATCAGAGGCCAGTCATTACCTGCATACCATCTATGACGAATGGCTTGTGATGATGGGGTATGAAGATATCCATCCAAACTTTCAAAGTCTAATCAATGAGAATATCCGTAACCCAATCTCACCGAGCGCAGTTAAACAAGGCTACCCTAAAGGCAACAAAGGTAAATACAGCAAGATAGATCATCTGCGTATGCGTGGCCGTCCAATGTTTTTAAAAGCAAAGCTAAGAGATTGGTTTAATTTCCATTACGCGCCAACGTTAGCCAAGACAGCGGCTTAATAATGGCAGGCGGAGTCACACCTAAGAAGACGCTGGAAGAGGCTGTAATACTCAGAGAAGGAGGTTACAGCCTAACTGCCATTGCTGACAAACTAAATACAAGCGTATCCACACTATCACGGCACTTTAAGCGTTACAGTATAGGTAAGGGTTCGCTCTCTGATGATGCGGTAGCAAAAGCTAAACAGCAACTGTTAAATGATGCTGGCTTCATTGATTCGCTCAAGCATCAGATAGCGGCATCAATCACAGATGACCTAGCCCACGTTAAACAGCTAAGAGAGGCATCGGCTTTATTGTTAGAAGAGTTAATGACTGACAAGAGTCTTCCTGCTCATTATAAGGCGCGTGGAGTGACCGCTTTAACCACTGGCATCAGGTTGACTCAGGAAGTAGCTAGACGCGCTTTACAAGTGGACAAACTTGAAGTGGAGGCGCAGGACTTACCAGAACTGATAGTAAGAGAGCTAACGGCTGAGGATGTTAAGTCAATGAGGACAGAGCAAACTAAGGAGCGTATCGCTCATGGAATTGGAGAGGCTGGGGGAGTTGAATTGAATGAAGTGGTGAATCACCAGTGACCGTATATTGAAGTTGGGGTGACAAAGACAAACCCTTAGATATTTTCGACTAAACCGCTAGGCATTATATTCATCGGCTGGGGTTAATTTGAAAATCCTGAAACTAGACAAACAAAAGCCCTCAATAGCACGGCAATGCTGAGGGTTTTAAGTAACAAGCATAAGTAAATATGAATGATAGTTATACCAGAATACCGAAAGATTTACGAGCGGTAGAAGAGAGGCTACAGCGTAGTAGAGAGAAAAAAAATACAATTTCGCACAAAAAAACACCTAAATCAAAGGGGCTTAAAAACAACTGTATAGTGCGTGGCATAAGGGATTCTCTATTGAAAAATGCGGTCAATTATAGAGGAGGGTGTTGTAATATAGATTTATACAATACTTGTGCAACACATACACCCTCAGCACCCACACCCTTATATAAGGTTATTAACTTTTTCCCTGAGACGGTAACATCGTGTATTGCAGACCGGCACGATAACGCTATCACCCTACCTTTTACGCTTCCAGCATGGCGGGCATTAAACGAAACAACAAAGCCTTATTTTTATCAGCTTGCTTTAGCGGAATTAGAAAGGGTGTCAAATCAGGAATACAGGCTAATCCCTTTTGTATTTAACGAAAGCAAAGTTCTTACAGAAGCCATAGGCAAGCAAAGAAGAAAAAGAGTGGACTTTATACGAGATAGACTGCAAAAATCCCTTAAAGCGTCTTTAAATCGCACAGAGGATGATCCGGTCATGTTCTGGTTTGCTTTTGAAACAGCCCACAAAGGACAGCCCCATTATCAAGGCTCATTATTGCTTAAGTTAGAGGAATTAAAAAGAGCCAGAGAAGCATTTTATATAATCAATCGGATGATGACGTTAGAGGAAAAGCGTGGGGCTTTAAGATTTAGAGGTGGAAAAAGGCGGCGGGTTATAGAAAGCAACGGCTCTGTATATGCTGACCTCAATTGGGCAGATTACAACCTAAAAGAGCGTGGGGTTACTCGAAGAGAATATAATAATCTTGACAATATTTCCGCCGCCACCCATCCACTGAAAAAACATACGGAAGATTACTACAACAGGCTTAGAGTAGAGTTTAAAATCATGAGGTAAACCCCTATTTATTTCAGAGTCACCGCTTGCTTACCACCCTATGCTGTGTCATATAATCCATACCTCTATTAATTTAAGTATGAGGTAAATCCATGAAAATAACAGAATTAACACTCTCTGAGTTGTACCCAATTATTCAAGCTTCAGTTGAAACTACAAGGCAGCATGTTGACGGGATGCTGACGGTTAAATGTGACCACCCCGAACATCGCGAGCTAGTTTGGATTCAAGGGAGCGGCGAAGGTATTGTATTGATTCAGGCGTAAATATTGAACGCTGATAGTCGAATATAGAAGACTATCAGTAATCGCCATTACTTTTTAAATACTGGCTTGACAGGTTTATAGAAGTCTATATCAAATGTAAGTTTTTCAATTGCCTCTTTCTTCACTGATGGAGCTATTTTTAATACATCATTATCAATATAGCGCTTTGTTACAGGAGGCAATAAGTCGCCTCTTCCATCCCTCACTTTATCTTCATGACCTACTACGGACAGCATATCTCTAATAAAATCACTCTTACATGCTTCAGTGATAACCGTATGTCGGAAAGCGTGCATACCAACAATTTTTTTATTAACCGCGTCATCTCTCAATCCAACATCTTCAAGAAACCGCCTAAAGTTTCTCGCAGTATTCCCACCAGCTCTATTACTGTGCGGTGTATCGAGTGGAAACATTCGTTTGAATCCAGCTTTTTGTAATCCATTCGTATAGTCAAACAGACCAAGCTCAATCAATTTCGAATGTATCGGGACTTGTCTTTCAGTACCTGACTTTACACTTTTCTCAATATCAGGCGCGGCTTCGGTTGCATCACTGATTAGAAAACACCAAATACCACCCACATCCAAAATATCAGTAAATGGATTAAGTTGGCATATCTCATTGACTCTCATACCAGTATATAAAGCAATCACAGGTAACCAAAACTTACCAACATCCTTACTAGATCCACAATAAGCTTTCATCTCTTTACACCTGAACAGCTTATCCAGCTCCTCAGACTTAAAAGCTCTTTGACCCTCCTCACCACTCTCCCTAGTGCCCTTGTATTTAATATCTCGAACCGCGACATTTGCAAAAGCACCCTCATACTCTTCCTTCGCCCACGCTACAAACTGACTAACGGGGCTCTTATATCCATCAAACGAACTCTTATGTAGCCCTGCACCTTCATTGTTCTCAATAATCTGTTTAATTGACATTGAGCTGAACTCCCTTCTTCCCCAATTGGGCGGCAACCTCTCAATCTTTCTAAACACTTGGCTCATCTTAAAATGTTTTATATCTCCCACATACTCATCACCCAGAAACTCATTAAGCATTTTGAATGATGTTACATACTTCTCTCTATTTCTTTTTGTCAGATGAGAAAAGTGCTTTTTCTCATACTCAGCAAGCACGGTAGATAGGACTGGAGTCTTTAGCTTGACTTTACTTTCTCGGGTGAGAGTTACAGGTATTTGATTAGCATGACTTAACAAAGCACCTTTCAGCAAATCATTTTCAGCTCTCAATGTTGTTTCACGCTCAATGCGAAGAGCTTCGGCTTTGTGAGTAAACTCAAGCCGCTCAGTCTCCTCTTGATGAATTACATCTCGTACTTTAAGCTTCTCTCTCAATACCTCTAAATGTCGCTTATGTTTAATATCGGTCATATCCTTACTCAGATTATTAAAAATGATTTTGATCTCACTAGCGACCCTCAAGGCGATAGGAATAGCCTCTTGTCTATCTTGAGTCTGAAGAGTCTGTATGATCTCTTTTCTTTCGATGACAGCTTGAAGTTTAGCGGGAACTCTTATCCTAAAATACAGCGTATCGCCTCGACGGACAACATAGGGAATTTTTGACATATCACGCGCTCGGTGTGGAGCATGCTTGTGTAGCAAACTCGCTTATGAGCTGTGATCAGGAAAAATGTTTTCCTTATCAAACAGTTACTTAATATGGCGCGCCCGAGATGATTCGAACATCCGACATTCGCCTTCGGAGGGCGACACTCTATCCAGCTGAGCTACGG
>ENA-OSET01003939-OSET01003939.1-sediment-metagenome-genome-assembly--contig:-NODE-3939-length-13361-cov-2.984568_pt1 | contig 13361 bp, 10 predicted proteins | sample MGYA00237882_ERZ534229 | MGnify/ENA primary metagenome ERZ534229 (study PRJEB26408, sample SAMN06266212) | sediment metagenome | isolation source: Hudson Canyon methane seep mesocosm | place...
CATCATCTTGCGGTCGGGTGGACCGGTGATCTCGACCCGCCGGTCCAGCAGGTCCTTGGGCGGGGGAGCAACGGTCCAGGTCCCGGTACGGATCTCCGCCGTCTCGGGCAGGAAGTCAGGTCGGAGACCGGTGTCGAACTTTTCCTGCCGGATCCGCCGGCTTCGCAGCAACTCGATTCGACGGTCTCGGAAGGTCCGGACCAGGTCGGCGACGAAGGCTGTCGCCTCTGGAGTGAACACCTCATCGCGCCGAGGGTGGTCACTGATCTCGATGCCGTCTAAGTCGGGCACTGCTACTCCTGTGGCTTTCCTGGCACGTTTCGTGTGATGAGTATTGGCGAATTTCCGCTCATCGGCGGGGTCAGCGGCCCGTGAAGTTCCTCTAGGCTGTTCAAAATCAAGAAAATACATCAGAGTTCGACCATGGAAGCGCGCAAAATCGGTTGTCTACGGACCCGGTGAGGAAGGCGAGGTGATCGACATGGCGGGAACGATGACCGGCCGGTCCTTTGACCCCGTGGTCCTCGGCCACCGGTTACGGCACCTGCGCCGAGAGGCCGAGCTGACCTTGGCCGAGTTGGGGCGGCGGATCGGTCGACCGGCTTCCTACCTTTCCCAGGTTGAGAACGGTCGGATCGAACCCAAACTGGGAGTCCTAGGCGATCTGGCGTCGGCTCTAGGGTGCGCGACCGTCGACCTACTGGACCCCACGGCACCCAATCGGCGAGCCGAGTTGGAGATCGAGCTGTCCCGAGCCCAGGCCGGCCCGTGGCGAACCACCCTGGAGCTGCCCGAGGTACGGGCCGGGGCTCGCCTAGACGACGAGGTGCTAGAGGCTCTGGTCGGCCTCTACCAGGCTCTACCCGAGGTCGAGGTGACCCGTTCGGGCCTGGCCAGCCTCGAGGCCGGAGACCGGGCCCGGATGGCGAACATCTCGCTCCGTACCGAGATGAGAACCCTCGACAACTACTTCGCCGAGATCGAGGTCGAAGCGGCTTCCGGTCTGGCTGCCACCGGGTACGCCGGCGAAGGGCCGCCGTCCGAGAAACACCTGACTGATCTTGCTGCCCACTATGGGTTCACCGTGGAGCGGGTAAAGGGAATGCCGCGGACAGCCCGGTCGGTGACCGACACCCGTCGTCGGGTGATCTTCATTCCCCAGCGTGACGACCTGAGCGTCCGGGCGGCCCGGTCGGTGATCCTCCAAACCCTCGGCCACTTCGCCCTCGAGCACTCAGAGACCGCCGACTTCGAGGACTACCTGCGCCAACGGATCGAGTCGAATTACTTTGCAGCCGCCGTACTGATCCCTGAGTCGTCGGCGCTGGATTTCCTCAAATCGGCCCGGGCGGACCGCGACCTCTCTATCGAGGACCTCAAGGAGCGTTATTACGTCTCCTACGAGATGGCCGCCCACCGGTTCACCAACCTGGCGACCCGGCACCTGGGCCTGCCGGTGCACTTCCTACGCACCGACACCGCCGGGACCATCACCAAAGCGTACGAGAACGATGGTCTGGCCTTCCCCAGCGACGAAGAGGGCGGCCTCGAAGGCGTCCGGGTGAGCCGGCTCTGGGGGGCCCGTCAGGCATGGGCGTCGTCGGAGATCGTCCACGAACAGTTCACGGCCACAGATGACGGCGACTTCTGGTGCGCCACGTATGTGGAGAACGTCGCCGAGGGCACGCCGTTCGCCATCACGATCGGCTGCACTGCAGCGGATGCGGGTTCCTTTCGAGGTGGCGACACTGTGCGCCGGGCGAGCGCCCGAACGGAGGACCTCGCCGCCGACCCCGAGATGATCGACCGCTGGGAGAGGGTCGCCTGGCCGTCCGCCTCGGAGCGGAGCTTCGTCCTGACCGCCCTGCCACCCGCCGGACGGGAGTTCTCGCCGTTCCCTGGCATCGACCTGGTCGACGTCTACCGGTTCCTCGAGCGCCAGTCAGGCGGAGGCTGAGTCGGCAGCGGGCAATCAGCCCTTCGGGAAGTCCTCGCCCCGCTCCGCCCTTCCGAGCACGTACTCGACGAAGGCGGTGATGTCGATCCGTCGGCCATCCCGGACCATGCCTGTGTGCGTGACGAAGCGTCCGCCGTCCCAGCGGTGGAGCTGGAAGCCGGGTGGTTCGTCCACTGCGCCACCACGGGTGGGGTTCAGGTCGAGGTCGAGTTGGAAGCCGGTCGACGGGCACACGGAGACCAGGGTGGATGCGATCACCGCCTGGATCGGACGGTGCAGGTGCCCGGCTACGACGAGTGCCACCTGTGGGTGTGCGGCGATGACGTCCTCGAAGCGGTCCAAGCCCGTGAGGCCGGCCACGTCCATGTAGTCGAGCCCCACCTGGAGGGGGGGAAAGTGGGTGAAGATGAGCGTGGGCCGGTCCGGGGCTGCGGCGAGCGTTCCTTCCAACCAGTCGGCGCGCTCGTCGTCGAAGCAGCCGTCGTGGTGGTCGGGCTTCGAGGTGTCGATGCCGACGAGGCGTACGGGGTGGTCGTCGACCACGTAGCTGCAGTGTCGCTCGGGGAGGTCGCCCGGGTCGCCGGGCAGCAGGTCGGCGAAGGCCTCCCGGAAGTCGGGCCCGTGGTCGTGGTTGCCCGGGAACGGCAACAGGGGAGCGGTGAGCGGCTCGACGATCTCACGGAAGCAGGCGTACTGCTCGGGCGTGCCGTCGTCGGTCAGGTCGCCGGTGGCGAGCACCACGTCAGGGCCCGGGTCGAGCCCGTTGAGGTGCTCGACGACCGCAGCCAACGTCGTCGACGTGTCGGCCAGCGAGGAGAAGGCCCCGTCATCGCAACGGACGTGGCAGTCGGTGATCTGGGCGACGAGCACGGACCCAGAGTAGGGCGCAGTCCCGTGGATGGCCCCCAGTGGCTGGATACGACGGGTTCTGCCGTCGGCCCTGCGACTTCGAGCGGGTGAAGGGAATCGAACCCTCATCATCAGCTTGGAAGGCTGAGGTTCTAGCCTTTGAACTACACCCGCGTACCCGGCGGACCGGGTGCCTTGAACCTACCGCTGGACCGCCCGCGACCGGGGCGATCGATTCAGATGGTGAATCCCCCCCCGTGATCTGGGCTTCGGCCGCATCCATTTCGATTGACCGGATGTGGGACCGTCCATAGGCTCCGCCCCTTCATGGAGCCCGGACGGCGCGCCCTTCCATAGGATCCGGGCGACAACAGAGGCGTGTGACCACATGCCGGATCCAGCGGGACGGATGGAGTAACAGGCAATGCGGTTCGGCTATTTCCTGAACCAGAACAACCTCGGCCTCCTCAAGCCTTACGGCCAGGTGCTCTCCGAGGGCCGCGAGATCGCCCGGTACTGCGACCGGAACGGCTGGGACTCTGTCTGGACCACCGAGCACCACTTCGGCCACGAGGGGCTGGAGGTGTGCCCCAACCCGACTCTCATGGGCGTGGACCTGGCTGCCCACACCGAGCGGATCCGGATTGGCCAGGCGGCCAACATCATCACGTTCCGCCACCCGATCCAGATGGCGGAGGACCTTGCCATGCTCGACCACATGAGCGCCGGGCGCCTCGAGGTCGGGGTGGGTCGCGGGGTGTACCCACGCGAGACGGTGAACATGAACCCCACGGCGGACGTGCGAAATCCGGAGGTCAACCGGGCGCTGTTCGCCGAGACTCTCGAGGTGATCCGTCGGGCGTGGACCGACGAGTTCTTCTCGTTCGAGGGGGAATTCTTCAGGTTCCCCTACCCGGGCGTCTCGTTCAGCCACGCCATGAGCCCGCCGCTGTCACAGAACACCGATCCCGAGACAGGCCACATCACGGCCCTGTCGGTCGTTCCCAAGCCGTTGCAGTCGCCGCACCCACCGCTCTGGCAGGTGGTCGACACAGCGCCCTCGATCGACTTCGCCGCCCGCCACGACCTGCAGGCCATGTTCTGGATACCGCCCACTGATTCGCTGGTTCCGAGGTTCGAGGCCTACCGGGACGCCGCATCCGAGGCACGCGGATCCGAGGTCGACCTCGGCGAGGGGGTGGCCGTGCTGCGTGACATGTTCGTGACCGAGACCATGGCCGAGGCCGAGCACCTGGCCGGTGACGGCATCGTCAGGTACATGCAGTGGGTATGCGAGTTCCGGGGCCTCGGCAACCACCGGTACCCGGGCGAGGAACTTCCCGATACGCCCAGAAAACTTGACCTTCTGACATACGAGTGGCTGCACCCGCGCAACATGCTCTTCGGCACGCCCGACTACGTGGCCGAGAAGATCCACGAGATGAAGGAGAAGCTGAACCTCCGGAAGCTGCTGGTGTGGTCCAGCTTTCCAGGCGTGGCGCACGAGGCGACAATGGACAGCATCGCCAGGTTCACCGAAGATGTCATGCCCCAGTTCGCCGATGTCACAGAGGAGGTCGCCTGATGTCGTTGGGGATCCGGAAGGTGGTCAGCCATACCGAGGAGGTCAGGATCGAGGGCGGCCGACCGGCTGAACCACCCCTGCTCCTGTTCGGCGTGGTGGCGGTGATCGCCAACCCGTGGGCCGGTCAGGGGTTCGTGGAGGACCTGCGGCCGACGATCTTGGACGTGGCCCCGAAACTGGCGGATGTGATGGTGCCCCGACTACTGGAGGTGGCCGGCGGTTCGGAAGCGGTGGAGGCCTACGGGAAGGCGGCGATGGTCGGAACCTCCGGAGAGGTCGAACACGGATCGGCGCTGATCCACACGCTGCGATTCGGCAACGTGTTCAGGGACGCCGTGGGCGGTACCGCCTACCTGTCCTTCACCAACACCCGGGGAGGCCCCGGCTCTGTGGTGTCCATACCGATGATGCACAAGGTCGATCCCGGTTGGCGTTCCCACTACCTGACGCTCGAGGTCACCGTCGCAGACGCTCCGGGTCCTGACGAGATCCTCGTCGCCATCGGGGCAGCGGCCGGCGGGCGACCCCACCACCGCATCGGCAACCGATACTCCGACATGGAGGAGATGGGGCTCACCGGGGAGTGAGCGCCGACGGCTTCGTCCGACTGGACGGCAGGGAGTCCGGGTCCAGGCCACCCCTGGTGCTGGTGCACGGCGTCGGCCTGGACCACACCATGTGGGACCTCGTGGTCGACGACCTGGCGGCCGACCGTCTGGTCATCCGATACGACCTGCTGGGGCACGGACGGTCGCCCGACCCACCCGGGGAACGCTCGGTCGACCATCTCGTGGACCAGTGCCTGGCCGTCATCGAGGCGCACGCTGGCTCTGCTCCGGACGTGGCCGGCCATTCACTGGGCGGTGTGATAGCCCTCGGTCTGGCAGCCCGCCACCCGGGCCGGCTGCGCCGCCTGGTACTCCTGAATACGGTCTTTGACAGAACGCCCGCCGAGGTGCAGGGAGCGCGTGCCCGCCTTGCCCTGGCAGGCGCTGAGGGCCTCGGACCGGTTGCCGACCTGGCGGTCGACCGCTGGTTCGACTCCGCCTGGCAGGAGGCCCACCAGGAGCTCGTGGCAGCGGTGAGGACCCGACTGGCCAGCAACGATCCGGTCGGGTACCTCAAGGCCTACCGGGTCTTCGTGGACGGCGACCCGTTGATGCCGGCCGGGGCATCCCTGGTGACGGCCACCACGTTGGCGATCACCGGCGAGCTGGATCCCGGTTCCACGCCGGCAATGGGCGATGCCCTGGCCGGGGCGATTTCGGACTGCAGCGCCCGGGTCCTACCTGGGCTCCACCACCTACCGCCGGTGGAGGCGCCAGCGAAGTTCGTCGCGGCGCTGCTCGACTTCCTGGATCCGCCACGCTCATCCACCACACCCAACCCCGCCCGGGAGGCAACCAGGTGAACGACTACCAGCTCTACATCGACGGAGAGTTCTGCGAGGCCTCCGACGGTGGCCGCTTTGACACCACCAACCCGGCCACCGGCGAGGTCTGGGCGACGGCTCCGGCAGCCACCGAGGCCGACGTGGACAGGGCGGTCCGGGCGGCACACCGGGCAATGACAACGGGGGAGTGGGCATCCATGACGGCCACGATGCGGGGTCGCCTCCTGTACCGGTTGGCCGACCTGGTGGCGGAGAACGCCCACTGGCTGGGCGAGGTCGAGACGACCGACAGCGGGAAGCTGGCAGCCGAGACCCGGGCCCAGTCGGCGTACGTCGCCGACTACTACCGCTACTACGCGGGTCTGGCCGACAAGATCCAGGGCGACACGCTGCCCATAGACAAGCCCGACCTGCACGTGTTCACGACCCGGGATCCGATCGGCGTCGTGGCCGCGATCGTGCCCTGGAACGCGGAGATGTTCCTGACCGCGACGAAGGTCGGCCCGGCGCTGGCGGCCGGCAACGCGGTCGTCATCAAGGCTTCCGAGATCGCCCCTGCACCCCTCTTGGAGTTCGCCCGGGTGCTCGACCAGGTGGGCTTCCCACCGGGTGTCGTGAACCTCCTGACGGGGTTCGGCGAGCCCTGCGGTAGGGCGTTGACGAGTCATCCGATGGTCTCCAAGGTGGCGTTCACGGGAGGCGTGGACACGGCCCGTCAGATAGTGGCGAGCACCGCCCACAACCTGGCTCCCGTCTCCCTGGAACTGGGTGGCAAGTCTCCGATCCTGGTCTTCGACGACGCCGACCTGGATGGGGCGGTGAACGGTGCTGTCGCGGGGAACTTCGGGGCGTCCGGCCAGAGTTGCGTCGCCGGCAGCAGGGTCCTGGTGCAGGTGGGGATCCACGACCGGTTCATCGCCGAACTGGTTCGACGGTCCGAGGCGATACGTATCGGCGACCCGCTGGCTGACGACTCCCAGATGGGCCCCCTGGCCACCCGTGCCCAACGGGACCGCATCGAGGTGGTGGTGGCGGAGTCCATTTCACAGGGTGCCGTCCTGCACACGGGTGGGTCCCGGCCGGAGGGGCTAGATGCCGGCTGGTACTACCGGCCGACCGTGCTCGGATGTCCGAATCAGGAGGTGACGTGCACCCGGGTGGAGCTCTTCGGGCCGGTCATGTCGGTTATCTCCTTCGAGACCGAGGCCGATGCCGTGGCCATGGCCAACGACACCGAGTTCGGTCTGGCGGCGGGGATCTTCAGCTCTGACGCGTCACGGGTGCATCGGGTCGCCCGTTCCGTCCGGGCCGGGATCGTGTGGGTCAACACCTACAGGGCGATCTCGCCGATAGCCCCGTTCGGTGGGTTCGGAAACTCCGGATCGGGTCGCGAGGCCGGTGTCGACGCCATCGGGGAGTTCACGAGGACCAAGACCGTGTGGATCAACACGTCGGAGCAGCCGATGGCCAATCCGTTCACCATCCGCTAACCACGCCGACTAGAACCGGACGGCCGTAGCCTCGCCGCGGTGAAAATGCACAAGTTCGATGAGTCGACCGACGACCTGGCCGGGGCGGTCTTCCGCTATGCCCTTGACAGGGTGAGGGTGGACCCGCCCTTGGATGGTCCTCGATCCCACCAGGAGCTCTGGGAGGCGGTCGGGCAGACCATCACCGAAGAGGGCCTCGGGGGAGAGTCGGTGCTCGCAGCCTTCGCCAACCACTTGGCGCCGGCCTGCCTGTCGAGCGACCATCCTCGGTTCCTGTCCTTCGTTCCGGCCGCTCCCACGAATGCCTCGGTCCTGTTCGACCTGGTGGTCGGGGCGTCTGCGATGTGCGCCACCTCCTGGTTGGAGGCGGCAGGCTCGGTGTACGCCGAGAACCAGGCCCTCCGCTGGATCGCCGACCTGGTGGGCCTCCCGGAGGGCGCCGGAGGCTGCTTCGCCTCCGGGGGCACCATGGGAAACCTGTCGGCGCTCATAGCGGGTCGTGACCAGGCGATGCGTCGTCGCGAGGCGGACGGTTCGGGTCGACCGGCAAGGTGGTCGGTCGTGGCCTCGGATGGCGCCCACTCTTCGATCGACTCAGCGGCGAGGGTCATGGACGTGGACGTCCTGCTTGCCACCAGCGACGACGACCGTCGCCTCCGGGGGGACGCGGTGCGATCCGCCATAGCGGCACGGCCGGAGGGCACCGAAGTATTTGCTGTGGTCGCCACGGCCGGCACCACCAACCTGGGCGTGGTGGATGCGCTCGACGAGGTGGCCGAGGCCGCAGCGGAGCACGGGGCCTGGTTCCACGTGGACGCGGCCTATGGGGGTGCGGCGCTGGCCGCCGAGTCGGTCCGCCCCCACTTCGCTGGGATCGACCGATGCGACTCCGTGGTGATCGACCCCCACAAGTGGCTCTTCGCCCCCTTCGACTGCTGCGCACTGCTCTACCGCAAGCCCGAGGTGGCCCGGTTGGCCCACACGCAGCACGCCAGCTACCTGGATCCGATCAACTCGGGTTCGGAGTGGAATCCCACCGACTACGGGCATTTCCTGACCCGGCGTGCCCGGGGCCTGCCGTTCTGGTTTTCACTGGCGGTCCATGGCACCAGGGCGTACTCCGAAGCCGTCGAGCGGACGCTGGAGGTAACCCGCGCCGGAGCCGAGCTGGTGGATGCCACCCCCCACCTGGACCTGGTGCTGGACCCGATCCTCTCGGTGCTGGCATTCAGAAGGATCGGATGGGAACAGGCGGACTATGACGCCTGGTCCGCCCGGCTCATGGAGGATGGAACCGCCTTCGTGCTCCCGACACAGGTGGATGGCGAGCCGGCACTGCGGATCTGCATCGTGAACCCTCTGACCACGGTCGACGACATCTCCATGATCCTGGACAGCCTGGCCTGACGGTCCCGGACCTCCGCAGGGTTCATTTCGCCGCGTGGCCGTCAGGGGGCCGCCGGTACACTCCCGAGACTGTGGACAGCACCCTTGAAAGACTGGATGGCGACCGGGTCAGGTTGACCGTCGCCGTCGACGAGATCGAGTTCGAGGTTGCCGTCGAGGCCGCCTTCCGACGCATCGCCAAGGAGGTCCGCCTTCCCGGGTTCCGACCCGGCAAGGCGCCCCGCAAGCTCCTGGAGGCCCGCATCGGCGCTGCCGCCGGTCGTCAGGAGGCGATACAGCAGTCGCTTCCCGACTACTACGGCCGGGCCCTGGTCGACAACGACATCGATGCGATCGACTCGCCGGAGATCGAGATCACGGGAGGGCAGGAGGTGGGCAACCTCACCTTCGATGCAGTGGTGCCGGTCAGGCCCAGGGCGACCATCGCCGGACACGGTTCGCTGCGCGTCGAGATTCCCTCACCCGAGGCCGCCGACGAGGATGTCGACGCCCAGTTGGAGGCGCTGCGTGGCCAGCATTCGACCCTCGAGGTTGTGGACCGACCGGCGAGCGACGGTGACCAAGTGACCATCGACATTGACGGCACCTTCGAGGGTGAGCCTGTTGAGGGACTCACCACCACCGACTACCTCTACGAGGTGGGAGCCGGCGCAGTGGTCCCCGAGATCGATGAAAACCTGCGCGGAGCCTCCGCCGGCGACGTCCTGGAGTTCGACGCCGACCATCCGGAGGAGGACGGCAGGCTCGCTTTCCGAATCGAGGTCTCTGAGGTTCAGGCCCGTGTGCTTCCCGAGTTGGACGATGATTTCGCCCAGGTTTCCTCGGAATTCGACACGGTCGCCGAGCTCTCCGCTGACATCCGTGAACGGATCTCGGGGATGCGCAGGGGCCAGACGCCGATGCTCGCACGGGATCGGGTGGCCCAGGCCATAGCGGACCTGGTCGAAATGGGAATTCCCACGGCTCTCGTCGAAGCCGAGGTGGACAGCCGGATCAACGAGATGGCCATGCGTATGCGCTCCCAGGGCATCGAGTTCTCCGTCTACATGGAGGCGATGGGACGCGACCTGGAGTCGCTGCGCGACGAACTCCGGGAGGGAGCCGAGCTGGCAGCACGCGTGGACCTGGGGCTGCGTGCGGTGGTTGATGCCGAGGGCCTCAGCAACGTGGACGAGGCCCTAGAGGAGTACCTCGACTCGTTGGCCACACAGACCGGTGGCGACGCCGACGGCATACGGGAGGCGCTCAGCCGGTCGGGTCGCATGCTCGACGTGCGTGCGGACCTCCGCAAGCAGGCCGCCCTTGAGTGGGTGTTCGAACGAGCCGAGGTGGTTGACGAGCAGGGTGATCCCGTGGATCGGGCGCTCCTGGAGCCGCCGGAGTCGGTGATCCAGCTTCCCGATGACCTGACGGCCATCCCTGCCGATGGCGACGCCGTGGGGGAAACTGATGGTTCGGTCGCAGATTCGACTGATGGAGAAGAAGAGTGAACCCGATGACCCTCTCAGAGCTCAAGGTGCAGAATTACCTCGTTCCCACGGTGGTCGAACAGACCAGCCGCGGCGAGCGCGCGTTCGACCTCTACTCCCGCCTCCTCAAGGAGAACATCGTCTTCATCGGTACGCCGATAGATGACACGATCGCCAACCTGATCTGCGCCCAGTTGCTGCACCTGGAGTCAGAGAATCCCGACAGGGATATCAGCCTCTACATCAACTCGCCGGGGGGCGACATCAACGCCCTGTTCGCGATCTACGACACGATGCAGTACGTCAAGCCGGACATCACCACCATCTGCTTCGGGCAGGCCGCCTCGGCTGCGGCGGTCCTGCTGGCCGCTGGAACTCCCGGCAAGCGCCTCGCCCTACCGCACTCCAGGGTGCTGATCCACCAGCCCTATGCGGGAGCCCAGGGCCAGGTGTCCGACATAGAGCTGGCATCGCGTGAGATCCAGCGCCTGAAGACCCAGCTGGAGGAGATCCTGGCCCGCCACACAGGTCAGGACATGGCGAAGATCCACGCCGATACCGACCGGGACTACGTGATGACAGCCGAGGAGGCCAAGGAGTACGGCTTCATCGACGAAGTCATCGACCAGCGGAACGTGGCCGACATGAGCGGCCCGATCGCCGCCGTCAAGTAGGACTACGGGACTAGGGGTCGGACATGGCGAAGCTTGGTGAGGGCGAACTCCTCAAGTGTTCCTTCTGTGGCAAGACCCAGAAGCAGGTCAAGAAGCTCATCGCCGGCCCCGGCGTCTACATCTGTGACGAGTGCATAGACCTCTGCAACGAGATCATTGAGGAAGAGCTCTCCGAGCCAACCGAGACCTCCCCAGGTGAGCTTCCCCGACCGAGGGAGATCTACGCATTCCTGGACGACTACATCGTCGGCCAGGAACAGGCCAAGAAGATCCTCTCGGTGGCTGTCTACAACCACTACAAGCGGGTGCAGGTCGACCGTTCGCCCGGCGACGACGTTGAGTTGGCCAAGTCCAACATCCTGCTTATCGGTCCGACCGGCTGTGGCAAGACCCTGATGGCCCAGACCCTTGCCCGCATGCTCGACGTTCCGTTCGCCATCGCCGACGCCACGGCCCTCACCGAGGCCGGCTATGTGGGGGAGGACGTCGAGAACATCCTTCTGAAGCTCATCCAGGCGGCCGACTACGACATCAAGAAGGCCGAGAGCGGGATTATCTACATCGACGAGATCGACAAGATCGCCCGCAAGAGCGAGAACCCGTCGATCACCCGCGACGTCTCCGGCGAGGGCGTCCAGCAGGCCCTCCTGAAGATCCTCGAGGGCACCACGGCGGCCGTGCCGCCCCAGGGGGGGCGCAAGCATCCGCACCAGGAGTTCCTCCAGATCGACACCACCAACATCCTGTTCATCTGCGGCGGTGCTTTCGCCGGCCTGGAACAGTTGATCGAGAACCGGCTGGGTGGTGCCAGCGTCGGCTTCGGGGCCGACATCCGGGCGCGTGGCGAGAAGGACCTGGGCGCCCTGTTCGCCGGCGTGCGACCCGAGGACCTCGTGAAGTTCGGCCTCATCCCGGAGTTCGTCGGCCGTGTGCCCGTGGTCGGTACCGTCGACAGCCTCGATGTCGATGCGCTGATCCAGATCCTGGTCGAGCCCAAGAACGCACTGGTGAAGCAGTACCAGAAGATCTTCGAGTTCGAGGAGGCCGAACTCGAGTTCACGACGGAGGCCCTAGCGACCGTCGCCGTCGAGGCCCTCGAGCGCGGAACCGGTGCGCGTGGACTGCGGGCGATCCTCGAGGAGGTTCTCCTCGACGTGATGTTCGAACTTCCGGGCGAGTCCGGGAACTGCCGGGTCATCGTCGACGATGCCTGCGTCAGCGAGCGCAGGACGCCGGACGTCGTGCCGAGCGTCGACGAGCAGCCCGACCGCGCCGCTTCCTGATCCGGACGCGGCGGCAGTACCTCCGACGCCCCCGATGATCCACTCCCCGGAGCGTCGACCTCCCGTCATCCCCCATCCCGGGATCTTCTGAGTCGATGGACTACTCGGAAGCACTGCAATTCCTCGACGGACACGTCAACCTCGAGGCGACTGCCGGACGGGTCCACGGCCTGAGCCTCGACGCCATGCGCGGCCTGGTCGCCTGCATGGGCGATCCACAGCAGGACGTGCCGACGATCCACGTCACGGGAACAAACGGCAAGAGTTCGGTCGCCGCCATGACCGTGTCGCTCCTCGGCGCCCTCGGCCTTCGCGTCGGCAGCTACAGCAGTCCACACGTCGACACGATCCGTGAGCGGCTCGCCATCAACGGCGAGTTGATCGACGAGGCGGAGTTCGGCGACCTGGTTGGCGACCTCGCCCGCTATGCCGCTGCGGCGCCGGAGACCTCCTCGTACTTCGAGTTGCTGACGGCGGCTGCGCTGCTCTGGTTCGCCAACGAGGCGGTGGACGTGGCCGTGGTCGAGGTCGGAATGCTCGGCCGCTTCGACGCCACCAACGTGGTCGAGGGCGAGGTCGCTGTAGTGACCAACATCGGCCGGGACCACACCGACGGCCGGGGCGACTGGCGGCGGGCCATCGCCGGCGAGAAGGCGGGGATTCTCAGGGCGGGGCGTCCACTGGTGCTGGGAGAGACCGCTATCGACGTCCGCGACCTCTTCCTCGCCGAGGAGCCCGACCCGTTCCTCGAGCGGGACCGGGACTTCGGTGTGACGGCGACGCAGATCGCCGTCGGTGGCCAGGTAATCGACCTCTTCGGCCCGCATGGTCGTTACGACGAGGTCTTCCTTTCGCTCTACGGCGCCCATCAGGCGGACAATGCCGCCGTCGCGCTGGCTACCGCCGAGGCGTTCGTCGGTGGGCCGTTGGGCGACGAAGTGGTGGAGCAGGGGTTCGGGACGGTTCGGCTCCCGGGGCGCCTGGAGGTCGCCGCCACCGGACCCCTGGTGCTCCTCGACGGTGCCCACAACCAGGAGGCGGCACGTGCGGTCGCCGAAGCAGTTCCGGAACTCTTCTTCGAGGGTGGTGCCGTCGGTCGGCGGATCCTCGTGGTGGGTGCCCTCCGCCCGAGGGAACCCTCGGAGGTACTCGCCGAGCTGGTCGCGCTGGCGCCCGAACTCGTCGTGACCTGCACGGCGCCCTCCCCGCGGGCGGTGCCCGCCGATCGACTCGCCGAACTGGTCCGGGAACTGG
>ENA-OSET01003940-OSET01003940.1-sediment-metagenome-genome-assembly--contig:-NODE-3940-length-13360-cov-3.632764_pt1 | contig 13360 bp, 10 predicted proteins | sample MGYA00237882_ERZ534229 | MGnify/ENA primary metagenome ERZ534229 (study PRJEB26408, sample SAMN06266212) | sediment metagenome | isolation source: Hudson Canyon methane seep mesocosm | place...
GAATATTTTCTAATCAAAGGAGAGTTTTTACTCAAATCTATTTTCTTATAACCGGCCTTTGTAAACATAAACGGAACCGTTAAGGCTATATCATCCGTATTAATTTCAAAGACACTTAACACATCCCCACCAATGGCTTGCAGCAAATCGCTTTGTAATTTGAGTTCAGGTACACGCTCAATCTGTTTATAAATACGCTGTTCTATCGGTATTTTTTGTAGCTGTAATCGACTAGTTTGAACAACAGCTTCATCACGTTTGAAAGCAGGTATTCCATTTCCGATACTATCTTTCAAATATGCCATCAACAGCTTTTGCTTTGACCCTTGGTTTTTTAACAAATTAGCCCAATCATTTTCAAACCAAGAAATAACTTCATTTTCTTCTAACCTTGAAGCATCCGCTAACATAAGATAAACCCGTAACGCATCATAGAGCTGATCATTATCCATTTCAGTAGCAAGAAAAAGTTCTAATCGTTTAATTAATACTGGATTAAAATGAGCGAGTAAAGAAGCGTTATAAACAGCATGTGCAGACTCTTGTACACTTTCATCATACAGACCTAACCCAGACACCCATGGCAAACTAACTTGGTCATAAATAGACCTTGCTTCGCTTAAAGGTTCAATAATCGCTATCGTTCTATCAAGGCGACTACCAGAATCAGCCGTTGAGACTAATGCATCCTGATGCTGTTGAATGAGTAGAGATACCTCCCCCATTAACGCTTCATTTTTATTAAGGCTGCTCGTCCAAGCTAATGCAGAACCTAATACCAGAGCCAAAGCACTCAGCATTGAAAAACGTCTAAACCAGCGTAACTTTCCTTCATATTTAGTATTAATACCGACTACATTTTCTTCTGGAAATATCACCTCACTCAGCAATTTCTGAATAAAAAAACTTTTACCCTGCCCTGGTGGCGACGCCAAGGCTTTTCCTTGCACACCAAAATGAGTAGATAAAGACGTTAAAATACGATCAATAGGCGTTCCTTCTTGAGTTCCACTAGTGAAATAAACACCTCTAAGTAGAGCAGGAGTCTGATATTGGTTTCCCCCAAAAACATTCTCTACAAACTCATTTAGAATTCCGCGCATATTTTCAAATTGACTTGGAAAAGCCTGTATTTTTGCGCGACGATAAGGATCCCTTTCATTATGTAGACGCGACAATAAGCGTTCATTAACCCGTTTAACTAACGCATCAAATTCAACATCAAATAAATCACTATCATTCTGATTATCGCCCATAGGGAATGTTAGCCCCCAGACTTGCTCTCTATCAGAAAGGCTTAGGTCTTCAAAGAATTCATTAAACCCAGCCATTAGATCACACTTTGTAATCACAAAATAAATCGGAAATCGAATATTAAGATCAGTCATGAGCTCTTGAATACGACTACGTATTGTCTCGGCATGACGCAAACGTTCATCTCGGCTCAACATAATTAATTCTTGGAGGCTCACCGCGACAATCGCGCCATTAATAGCTCTTCTTGGACGATGTTTTTTCATTAAAGAAAGAAAGTTCAACCATGCCCCGCGATCTGTTTCAGCATGACTATCTTGCGTGGTATATCGCCCTGCTGTATCAATTAAAACTGCATTATCCGTGAACCACCAATCACAATTTCGAGTACCACCAACACCGCCGACACCTTGAAGACCGAATTTTTCTTTTAGTGGAAATTGCAACCCTGAATTAGCCAACACCGTCGTTTTACCTGCTCCCGGTGGTCCAATCATCAAGTACCAAGGAAGCTCATAAATTGTGCGCCTTTTCTTACCACCAAATTGATGTGCTTTTAAGGCATCAGTCGCCTCTTTAAAACGGCTATACAGTAACTTTTCTTCATCATTACTTGCATTATTAGTTGATTTCTTACCCGTATTTTTTTGACTCGTAGCCGCATCACCTGCGATATCATCAAGCATCTTTTCATTCTGCTTCGTTTTCTGTAGCTGGGAACGCATATTATTAGCCCCCCATATCAAAACAAAAAACATAATAATAATTAAGCGCGTAATCACGGATATGGGCTCTTTAGAGTCACCAATACGTATAAATTCACCACCAAACCAAACGGCCAGGCCTAAAATTATTAATGTAAGCAAGCCCAGAAAGATTGGGTGCAAGAATAAAGCGAGGATTCGCTTCATGTAAATCTCCCTATTTTTGAGTAATATTGCCTAACGAGACAATGCTCAAAATAAAATTATTTAAAAAATCACAAGAAAAATGACACAAAATTCCACTGAGCTTAGCGTGTTATATCATTTAAGCTCGGCATCTTTGTTGTATTCCATTGTCATGATGTCTAATTCTTCAGCCACCGGCGTGGTCGTATGATCAAGCCAAATCCGAAATCCTGAATAAGACAAAACGACTAAAGACAAGGCAATTGTAAAAACTACCCATAGCGGCACTAGATCAGTGACATTTTTATTACTTTTCTCTGCGCCTTTCCATCGTGGTGATAATTCTCTTTCATGTGCCCCCCTCTGCATTTCAATAGCACGATAAAGGTTCTCTTTAACTTGCTCGAGCTGTAAATGCCCCCGGGGGTCTATTTGATATTTCCCAGAAAAACCTTGAGACAAACAAAGATAAATTAACTCAAGGGTATCAATATATTGAGCCGGCGTTTGTAGCAAGCGATCTAAAATCAAAAAAACTTTTTCGCCACCCGATGTTTCATTATGAAATGTGCTGAGTAATGAATGTTGCGCCCAACCACTTTCTGGCCCCCAAGGAGTATTTAAAATGGCTTCATCCAGAGCTGAGCATAATACATATCTAGCGGACAAAACGACCTCCGAAGCCTGACCACCCTGCTTAGCATCAGTTTCAAATTCACGCATTTGATCAATGATACTATTTCGCAGTTTACTTGGATCAGCATGCCGAATGGTATGACGCAACTCACCAACTAACGCAATCAACTCTGTTGCGGCACCAACAAGCTTATTTAAACTACGTTTAACATTAAGCTCTGTCGCAACATTCGAGTGAATCCCGCTACTATGCTGAGGGTTAACAAGCGATGCGGCCCCACTCTGTGCAGGGGCTGATGGTACGAAATTACTGGTCTCTCCAACGGGTGAAGATTTTCGCCCCGGTGTTGGAATAATAACTGTTTTATCGCCGTTATTAGGATCCATTAACCACCCCTTCAAAATGCTGAAAGCTATCCATATCCATTGGAATTAATCCCTTATTGCCCAAAATTCAATTTCTAAACCAGGAAAGTCACGACCAAGATGCAAGGCAAAACCGCCTGATTGTCGCAACTCTCCCCAAAACTCATTATTTCTATCTAATTGAAAATACGCACACCCCGAATGATAAGGTATCTGTCGAGGCGCTACAGGTAAGGATTGCATTGAAATACCTGGCAACTGAGCATTCACTAAGTCTCGGATACGCTCAACAGGCGCAACCTTCACCTGACTAGGAAATGATGCACGAAGCTGCTCTAATGGCATACTTGCTTTAACAGCCAGTACAAAAGATGCACCATCAATTAGACTACGATCATTAATCGGCGATACCCGAATGCCGTATTTACGTTCGACTAGCTCCAAAGATGTAGCAGATTGTTCTAGTACGGCGCTTAGGCCTTGCCTCAAACACTGTATAACCGGTGCAAAAGTAAGCTTCAAATCATCATGATTATAAGCACCAAATTCAGGCGGCCTTTTATTTGTAGAAGTAAATGTCGAAAATTCACCGGCCATTTGTAATAGCTGAAAATATAAATCCACAGGGTGTAGCAAACGACAATGCTTCAAGTGCTCAGTTATAGGGCCAATACGATTTAGTAACTGCAACATTAAATAGTCTGATATTTCAGCAGTACCACTTCGGCCACCTTCTTTTAAACGCCCCGCCAATGACTCGCCGCGTTGATGCAACAAACCTGATAGTTCATTCAAAAATCCACCGGTCACATTACTCATATGCGCATCAAGCAGTGGTGGAATATACGTTTCATCTAATAATATTGTTTTATCTTCTTTACGCTCTTTGATCTTAAGTAGGCCTAATAAGGCATATCCACTATGATCTTCATTTTCCAAAAGCAACCTCAAACGCAACTGCCCTGTTTGAATAGTTTCATCGCCAGCATACCCAGAGACAGTGTCGAACACTTCACTCTCAACCGCTTTATAACGCGTTAAGCTTTGATCATTATCATCAAGCTGAACTTCCGCAGCACCAGAACGTCTTAATGGAAGACCTAGATAAACCGTTTCGTTCGCTAGGTTTGCTGGAATATCAATAATATCAGGTGCAAAATTTGAGTCAGGCACTGAAATAGGCGTACCATCCGGGAAAACAGCATGGCAGCGAGAAATCGAAATCTTACCAAGTTTTAGTAGCTGGGCGTCAATTTCCAGGGTCTCAAAGCCCCAAAAATAAGACTGTAAGGTGCGGCACCTCCCCTCAACATAGCTCTCAAAATAGCGGTCTTGCTGCTGAAAATGCTGAGGACGCAGAAACATTCCCTCAGACCAAACAACCTTACTCTTAGTCGACATCTTTTTTCCTTACTTATTTGTACAGCTAAAACCAGCTTAAAGCGACTCATTAACTACTGTTCAATCATTGCCAATTATTCAATAATACTTATTGCATCTTTATCTACAAAAACATTAAATTCATTATCAGTGTGTCGCTCTATAGGTAAAATTAGCTTTCCTTGTGCATCTTGATACTGAATAAATTCAGCAATAACACCCACATAGTTCACGCCTTCCGGAATAACATATGTGAGCCCACGATTTTCTGAAGGAATAAATTCTTTTAATCTTATTTTTTCAATTAAGTCTTTACCTAAACGATCTTCGGGAGACTCAAGTAGCGCAATAAAGTCCTCCTGTTCAAATTGCCTATTATCTTTTAAATATAATAAATTCAATACGACTGGGGACGTCCGACCATCTGAGTCAGGATTGACCGTCGACGATACTTTTAACTCAAGCTCTAAAGACGTCATTAAATCAAGTTTCTCTCTCGTGTAAGCGCAAGCAGCAAGGACTGCAATCAATGACATGACGATAGAAACTTTTAATAATTTTTTAAAACTCTGCATATCTAACCCTATAATTAATATGATCCATTATAACTGTCTAAGCATAGCATCTAGTAAACATTACATTTGGTAAAAAAGCCTTATAGATTTATTTGCCAGATTTATTACTTGATGAACTATGACGATTCATTTTTAACGAGTGCATCCTTCGTTCGTACGCATCGGCAAACACCTCACCAAACAAGCGTTTAAACGTTAATTCATTATCTTCTTTATATTCATCAAAAAGCGCCTGATAAGCATCCCAATTTTTTGCCTTTCCATTTCCAAGAAAGCGCTTAGATGTCGTTTTTTCAAATTTACGCGCTAATATACTTGGATCAAACTGTCCCAAAATATGTTCATAAGCGGCCCTCATTGCATCAAAAAGTGCCACCTGATGCTCCGAGATGTCAGCAAAACCATCATTCATTGCATCAATAGGAGACAAATATGCTTTTCCCTGTTTAGCAAACATATTTTCAATGGCATCCTCAGGCGTAACTGAAAACTTTAAAGGATTATTTTCAGCCGACTGTATGGTTGTCATATTCATGCGAAACTCACTTTTGATCTCACTTCGCGCTCGCAATGTTCGCATCATACCCGCCACAGTTTCTTTCACAGTATTGGCGACCGTTTCATTTAACACATTTTGTTGTTCGGTTGACAAACGATCCAAGCCTAATGCTCTCGCTAAATCAACGCCACCGCCAGCGGAAATACTTCCCCCACCTACACTTACGTCTTTAGGTATATCTTTTGATATAGGAGGGGGAACTACTTCTGCCGCAGCTGCCTCAATTTGATCGCCTAACTTTTGACCGGGTAATTCATCATTTAGGTCAGTTTGTAGTTGCTCCGATGGCGTAGAAATGAGTTCACTTAATGCTAATTCTTCAGGTGCTTTCGGCGCAGGTTTAGAAGGTGTTTTAATTAACTGAGTAGGAGTTTGCTCTTTAGGAAGTGCTTTCTCTATAGAAGACACAGCCTCTATAAAGGATGTTTTATCCGGATCAAGCTGCTCAGGTTCCAATATTTTATTCGTAACAGGTGAAGGCATTGATTGTATGGGTGCCGCCTGTTTTGGTTCGAGTTGCTCAGAAGAGTGCCCACCTAGCAATTCATCCCAGTCGTCAGGTATCACATTCGGCACTTTCATCATTTGCTGATCAAGACAGGGTGCATCACCTAAAAGGTCTGTCAAAGAACCTGACGAAGAATCGGAGAGAGGACTGTCCGTTTGCTTCACGACGCCTAACAAAGCCAAAGGATCCTTTTCTTCTTCCTTTAGACCTAAATCAATTGAATCAGCTGAATGAACTAAAGGACTTGATGAAATATTGATAAGCGGTTGAGCAGGAGTAGCAGGTTCAGTTGCCGGAGCAGATGGCTCTAACCATTTATCAAGATCGTCAACAAAAACAGGATTGGCAGGTGAAGTCTTTGCGTTAGCAAGAGATACATCAACTTGAGACGAGGATTCAGAAGGAGGTATATTTGTTATTTCCTCTATATTTACTTGTATTCTATAGTCACCAAATACGAGTAAATCTCCATTTTTTAAAATGGATTGCTGCGCAGGCCCTAAAGGTAAAGAGCCCCCATTCATATAAATACCATTCGTACTTTCATCAATTAATAAAAATTGATTATTTTCGAAACGAATACACCCATGGCGGGACGATACATAGCGACTAGGGTCAGGCAAAACCCAGCTATTATCCGGAGCACGCCCAAAACTTCCCCCTGTCATATCAAATTGATGCGTCTGACCCTCCATATTGCAACCCGCTGGGCACAAAGCAATAGAAAGCATTAATTTCATATTTGTCCGCCTACTTTTTTCAAGATATCCAACCCAACTTTACAATTTAACTTTTTTAATAAAGACTGCCTGTTCAGATGACTCAGGAATAAAACTTGCCAATTTATTATAAAATGCATCAAGACTTGATGATTGCTTAAATACTTTTTTCACTAAACGACTCGCTAGCGGGCCAATAAAAAAAGTAAGTTCATTAGTAACCGACTGCAATTTTTCTGGCGACAGCTGTAATGGTTCCATATTTGAAGGAGTGGCAGCCACCTTACTCTCATTCTTTAAACCGCCATGTGTAAATCCACTTTTTGATTCAGCTTCTTTTGATAAAGATAACTCACGTAATCCCGAGGTTTCAAGCGAACGTAGAAACTCTGATCGTTCGCCATCATTAGGTATCTTTCCAGCCAAAGTCATTGAAAGTGACTCTAATGAGTTATTTCCCTTGCTGTATCGCTTTACGAGCGCTTTGGCTGAAGGCCCTACATAGCGTATTAAACTGTTTTCAAGTGTTGAAAGTACATCTGGATGGATTGACTGGCTTTCAGAGTCAATTTCTAAAGAAGGAGCAATGCCAGTATTGGACTTTGCAATGCGCACAACCTTCGCAGGCTGATAAATAACAGTACCCTGCTCTGAACCAGACTCAGACATAATACTGATTAACTGGTCGAGAAACTCAGACGCTTGTTGAAACCTTAATTCTGATTTAGCTTGCAAAGCCTTAATAATAACCGGTTTAATTTGAGACTTTCTGTGCACATCAAGATGCTCACATTCATCCAGTGGCGCAATCGCTTCTTCAAGACTAATTCCAGTATAAGGCCGCTGTTTTGTTAATAACTCAAAGAGTAAAATTCCAACACTATATAAGTCAGACCGATTATCAACTTGAAACCCGTGCATACCTTCTGGCGACATATAATTAGGCGTTCCCACCATCATGCCTGTACTGGTTAAATCAGAATTATCTAAACGAGCAACACCGAAGTCGGATACTTTGACACGCCCATTATCCATCAGCATGATATTTGCTGGTTTTATATCACGATGCACAACCCCTTTTGCATGCGCATAAGCCAAAGCCTCCAGAATCTGCGTAATAATATCGAGCACTACTACAAAGGAAAATTCTTTACCGGCTTGTAGCTGGTCTTTCAACTCAACACCGTCAACATATTCCATTACTATATAAGGCATTGCTTCATGCACACCAAAGTCAAATACTGTGACGATATTTGGATGCAAACAACGTGCAGCAGCTTTGGCCTCCTGAATAAAGCGTTGCTCAAAGTCACTACCCTGCTCACCTTCTAATAAATGAGCATGTAACACTTTTAATGCGACTGTTCGATCAATATTTGAATCATAAGCACGGTAAACCAAACCCATAGCGCCTTTACCCAACACGCTTTCAATTCGATATTTCCCAATTGACTCCGGTAATTCATTTTCTGACATAAGATTGCTTAACACCTATTCATCGTCATCAAGCATTTTTAATGCGCTATCTAAACTTCGGTGCATTCGATTAAAAGAACGTCCGAGAGAAGCAACTTCATCACTCCCACTTATCTTAAGCTCTTCCACATTCAAACTTCCCATACTTACTTCATCAGCTTTTGTCGACACCAATCTCAAAGGTTTTATCACAATAAAATGCAACATAAAGTTCAACAGCACTGCTAATATGACAAATACACTAACCAAAACCCCCATAAATACATAAAATGTTTCTTCTGCACGCTTTAAAGGAACAGACATAGGAACAGACACAAGTTGAGCGCCTACTACTTCATTATGCTTCCAACCGAAACCATTACTATTACCATAGGTTTGGATTAATGTTTCAGGTGCTTCTGATGGTTTTCCGTGACACGTTAAACAAGCTGGATTTTTAATTTTAATCGGATGCCCTAAATATAACGAACGTCCTGTTGCTGTATCTCGCTCACCTATAATCTCTTTTTGCGTTTCACTATTGCGAAAAAAAGATACGATATCGGACTCCCACTCTGTTGCTCGGTTAGCCGGATTAGTTGGGTTTAACGTTGCCTCTTTATAACTATAATCTGGATAATTCACCTGCAAAGTTTTTACATAGGTGTGTGCAGCATAAGCGGGAACAGTTTGTGGTAAAAATTTTCGGCGCTGCTGAACCGCCAATAAAGGCTTTACCTCAGTGACAGTATAATGCCGAACAGCTAGCGCACTTTCCATCATAATACGCGCTTTTTCTAACACTTCCTGCCGAGCGTTATCCTGCAATATTTGGTTGCCAAATATACCAACTAAAAATAAGCAAAGCGCTGTCGTCACACTTAACACAAGATTAAACTTTAAACGTAACCCCATCATTTCTCCCTTTTATTTGAGTTCTTTTTCTAATTCTAGACAAGTCATTAACGCCTGCTGAGCAGAAGAAAACTTACTCAAGTCCAGACTGATCGAATAGGTATGCGTTACAGGCCATGAAGGCCAAAAACCAAGCGTTAACACCGCCTGCTCACCCACCGCCATGCTTTCGACTAACGTGCGATATTGAGCTTGATAACTGATTGAAAAATCATTATGCAGTTTTTCAATGGGGAGTTGGGGCAGATCATCGATCGTTAGTCCTGTTTGCTGGTACGACACATCAATATTTGACTTTGTTTTAAACAACACCTCATCTTGAGTAATGATGACAAATACGGGTGTTTTTCCTTGACCATCCTCCATAACGACCTTTCTATAAGATAAAGCACATTCCCCATCCGAATCAGTGTCACGACTAAGCGTCCAATAATCCCCAATCAAAAGAGGAAGTTTTTCTAAAGCGACTTTATATTCCGTCGGTTTTTTTATTATATTCGTTTGGATAACAGCAGGGAGAGGCTCAACAGATGGCTTGGCAACAGCTTCATTTTCTATAATTCTCTTGGTCTTTTTACTTACGATCTTTTCTATTTTTTTCTTGGTCTTTTTACTTACGATTTTTTCTTTTTTCACCTTGATTTTTTTACTTACGTTTTTTTTGCCTACAGAAGGTTTAGTCGTTTTATTTTTCGCTACGGGTTTAACAACTGACTTAGCTTTAGGAGGAAGGATTGTCGAAGCTTTCACCTTATGCTCTGATACAGTATCTGATTCCTTTTTATCTTCAGATGTACTTTCTGAAGTATCTTCTGATGAACCTTCAGATTTGACATAAGAAGATTCTGAAACAGGAATAGATTTCGCCTTTGAACTACGTTCAGGATTTGTTGAGCATGCATTCAATACTATAACTGAAGATAAAACAGCCAGCAGAAGAACCCTTTTCCTGACTTTATTGGCCATTAAATCTATTTTTCTTGTTATTGCTATATTCATGATTACAATTCGTTTTAAAAGCCATTTCGGCCAGTTGAAATTCGCTAATCCATTGCTCAAATTCTGTAACGACATATAACAGACTTAGATGTAATTCCTGCAATTATACGCAAGCACTGCATACAATAGTATCCACTTAATAGATTAGTAAGAGAATTAGTTCAAAAAACATTTATATTAATTTAATTAAGCACCAACCATTCAGGTATAGAGCTTAATTTTAAGTTTAGATGAAGATTAAGCTTCTGTAGATTTTTAAAGGTGAGGAGCTAGCCACTACTAAAGAAGACCTATCATATTAATTCCCCACCGCCATAGCACTCGCCTACCTATTAATACTTACTCCGGTATCATACCAATTCAAGCCGCACGCAACATTAAAACTAATATAGGTAAGCTTACCACTAAACAACATATTGCTTAATTTTTATACGAACAGGTAATTTAATTTACTTATGCTAGACTAATTTATAGCTCTGTTTTTGTTTCAAAACGGATTATTTAAAGAATATAGTCCGGCATTTTTGTGACATTTATACTATTCCTAGTGCGGTTTAATTTTATTTAATTGGTTCCACATTTACAAAGAAACATTTGTTTTGTATTTTGTACGATGAAATGAGCTAAGGCATGGAAGATAAATATTTAAGAAACGCAAGAATGAGCAGTTGCTATACTTTCGTTTGATTAAACCACTGCTCAAAGAAACAACAAAAGATGACATAAATGGAAAGTCAAGACATACAAAACTTATTAACCCCGATTGAAGGGGATAACCCATGCGGTATCGACTTGAGAGAAACCTCAAGCTCGGACTACCAAACTTTGAAAGACGCGCGCAGAACAATTGCAAGCCTTGTACGTGCTCGAAAGTTTGATAATGACTCAGATGGAGAAATTAATAGCCACTGGGAAACCATTTATAACTTAGCCCCCGAAGTAATTAAAACTCAATCCAAAGATCTTGAAGTTGCGGCATGGTATGCAGAATCCTCGCTAAAACTCCATGGCTACACGGGTCTACGCACTTCATTCTCTCTTAATGAGGGTTTAGTTGAACACTTTTTCGATGCAATTTACCCGCTACCAGATGAAGATGGCATTGAAACAAGAGTCTACCCTTTAATTGGCTTAAATGGAGAAGATGGCTCAGGAACACTCATCCTTCCTTTAAAAAACACACCTTTAAGTGAAGACTTTGACAGCCCCTTCACCTTTAATCTTTATTCTCGATGTATTGAAGCTGACAAAATTACCGATACAGAAGCCAAACAGCAGCGTCTTGATGAAATTGGCATTACGATCCAAGAAATTAATCATCAGGTAAGTGCATCATCAACTGCTTATTATCAGTCACTAATTGAAGACCTGGAAGCTTGTTTAACGCACTTCAACAACATGACAAACTTACTTGATACCAAGTGCGGCCTTGCAGATTCACCACCAAGCTCTGCCATCAAAAAAACACTTGAAGCAATACTCGACGCAGTTAAATCGCTAGCAAAAGCAAAACTGACCGCATCGCTAGAAACAACTGATACAACGGAACAACCCGGCAAGAACACAGAAAACAGTGCAACGAATACACCAATCAAGCCGGCCCTCCAATCCAGCGTGTCAGTCGGTGCGATTAACTCAAGAGAAGATGCACTCAATCAGCTTCTTCTAGTTGCAAACTACTTTCGCCAAACTGAGCCTCACTCACCACTTTGTGGTGCGCTTGAACGCGTTGTTGAATGGGGCAACATGTCATTACAAGATTTGATGCTAGCATTAATTCCTGACGCGTCAGCTAGAGCAATTTACACACAATTAACCGGCATAGACTTAGGGGAAGATGCTCTCCCTATCGGTCAACTTTCACAATCTGCTAAAACAACTCAACCTGCACCGGCTGCCGATCAATCGCAGGCACCAGCACAAACGGATCAAACGAATGATTTCGGCCAAAGTGATAATACCAGCGGCTGGTAATTAATTTTTTTAAACTCGGTTCTTTAAGTTATAAAAGAACCGCTTTGAATACATAACGAGGGAACAAGAAAATGTCTGATAGCTTACAAGATAAACTTTCGCGAGTGAGAAAGCCTCGCGTTCATATCACATATGATATCGAAACAAACGGCGCTCAAGAGAAAAAAGAACTACCATTTGTATTGGGTGTCATCGGTGACTAATCTTGTGAAAATACTGCTTCAAACAAGGCATTAAAATAACTCAAATTTGTTTGCACTTCCTCTCGAGACTTATGTACCCGAACTAGTCGCTAAAGATGCATTTCTTGGCATAATATTCTTGATATTTATTGTGCTCAGGGCCAACAATATTAAAAGAAAGCATTATGTGCTCAATAACAAATCGCATTATAAATATTACACGCTTAATGTTTATTTCAAACTGTTTCTTGGTTTAATGTATGGAGCAGTCTATATGTTCTATTACGAAGGTGGCGATACCATAGCTTATTTCAGGGGCGGAGAAGCGTTGAACAACCTGCTATGGGAGTCACCAAGATTGTTTTGGGAAGAACTAATAAACGAGCCGGTTTACAACGGGTTTTATTCAAAGTACAACGCTACGACTGGACATCCTCCGGGCTGGATTTACAGAGACCCAAACAGTTTTTTTGTAAGTAAAATTTTTCTTTTGTCGTTAGATTTAACAACACTTTTTACAATAGATAAATCTATTTTAAATTGATTGGCAGTATTAATTAATGCCCTGGTATCTTTTGGAAAACATGAGCCTCCATAAGCAGGTCCTGCTCTTAAAAATCTTTCACCTATACGCTGATCAGAGCCCATACCTACAGAAATGTCTTTAATATCAACACCAGTTTTTTCACATAAATTAGCAAGTTCATTAATATAAGTAATTTTTGTAGCTAAGAAAGCATTAGAAGCATATTTTATTAATTCTGCAGCTCTTCTAGAGGTATTAACATACTTTGCACCTTTTGATATCAGTGGTGAATAAAGATTTTTTAAAATCTTATTAGATTTTTTATTATTCGTACCTATGACTATTCTATCAGGGTAGGTAAAATCTCTTATAGCGTCACCTTCTCTTAAAAATTCAGGATTTGAAACTACTGAAAAAAGTTT
>ENA-OSET01003941-OSET01003941.1-sediment-metagenome-genome-assembly--contig:-NODE-3941-length-13347-cov-9.046873_pt1 | contig 13347 bp, 10 predicted proteins | sample MGYA00237882_ERZ534229 | MGnify/ENA primary metagenome ERZ534229 (study PRJEB26408, sample SAMN06266212) | sediment metagenome | isolation source: Hudson Canyon methane seep mesocosm | place...
AATAATGCGCGCTTAGACAAACTACAACACATCAATAATAGCCTAGAACTTTTAACGACATTAGAGCAAGAAAAGCAGTTAGAAATGCAACAAGTTGCAGATTTAATGAACAATAAACAGCAACAGCAATCTCAGTTAAAGAAAACATCAGCAGAACGTAAATCCCTTTTAGTTAAAATCAAAAAAGACTACCGAAGCAATGCCTCGCAATTATCCAGACTCAAAAAGAATGAACAGAAATTAAAAGGACTGATTACCTCATTACAGCGCGACACAAAAGATACCGAATTGCCCGAACATACAAACCAACCTTTTTATAGTTTGAAAGGTAAATTGCCTTGGCCTGTTTCAGGCAAACTTATTAAATCCTTCGGCAGTCAACGCTCTGACAGCCAGTGGGATGGAGTTTTAATCAAAACAAAAGAAGGCAAACAAGTACAAGCCATTGCTCATGGCCAGGTGATTTTTTCAAATTGGTTTAAAGGCTATGGCTTATTAGTGATCATCAAGCATGATAAAAATTATATGAGTTTATATGCCTTCAATCAAAGCTTGTACAAAGAAAAAGGGGACTGGGTCGAGGCAGGAGACACCATAGCAACCGTTGGAAGAAGTGATGGCCGAGAGGATGCCAGCTTATATTTCGAAATACGCAAAAAAGATAAGCCACTTAACCCCAAAAAATGGTGTAAAAAAAGGCGTTAAGTTTTCATTGATTGCATTGGCAAAGCATGATCAACCTCAAAACAACAGAATTTTTACATTACTTGTCTTTATATTGATATAAAATGTATCGAAAATAGAATTCATTTGGAAGTTATATAACGGAGTTTAAAGCGCGTGGTTAATAAAAAAAATATTTTTATATTATTTATAGGCTGTTTTCTAGGCATCTTTCTTTCGACTGCCGGCACAGTGCTCGCAGATAAAGATGCTGAGCCGCAAGCAGTTACTTTGCCTTTTGAAGAGCTAAGAACATTTACCGAAATCTTCGGACGCATCAAACAAGATTATGTTGAAGAAGTTTCTGATAAAGATTTATTAGAAAGTGCGATCCGTGGCATGTTAGTTGGTTTAGATCCACACTCTAGCTATTTAGATACTGAAGAATACCAAGAGCTAAAGGTTGGTACTACTGGCCGCTTTGGTGGCTTAGGTATTCAAGTAACGATGGAAGACGGCTTTATTAAAGTCATTTCACCTATAGATGAAACGCCCGCACAACGCGCAGGCATTCAGTCAGGCGATCTAATTATAAAACTAGATGAAAAACCAGTAAAAGGCATGACCCTAACTGAAGCCGTTAAAATAATGCGCGGTGAAGTGGGTAGCGATATAGAATTAACTATCGTCCGTAAAGGCAAAGATGCACCTTTTAACGTAACCTTAACTCGAGATATTATCAAAGTAAAAAGCGTGCGTAGCCGTACCCTAGAAGATGGATTTGGTTATGTGCGCATCAGCAGTTTTCAATCACCGACAGGTGCTGCCGTCAAAAAAGCGATCCAAGAACTTAAAACAGCGAATGGCGGCGCATTAAAAGGCATGGTACTTGATTTACGTAATAATCCTGGCGGCGTTTTAGATGGCGCAGTTTCGGTCAGCGATACCTTTTTAAATTCAGGTAAAATTGTTTATACAGAAGGTCGAATTAAAAATTCGCAAATGGATTTTAATGCTACCTCAGGCGACGAATTAGATGGCGCGCCCTTAGTTGTTTTAATTAACGCTGGATCTGCTTCTGCTTCCGAGATTGTCGCTGGTGCATTACAAGATCATAAACGCGCCATTATTATGGGCACGAAGTCTTTTGGTAAAGGTTCGGTACAGACTATCTTACCTACTGGCAATGGCGGTGCAGTAAAAATCACGACCGCACGCTATTTCACACCATCTGGGCGCTCCATTCAAGCAACCGGTATAGAGCCTGATATAGCACTTGACCGCCTTAAATTAGAAGCGCTAGAAGCAGCAAAGTTTCAGCCGGTTAAAGAGGCTGACTTATCTGGCCACTTAGAGAATGGTAATAAAAAGAAAAGCGATAAAAAAACAGATAAGAAAACAGGAAAAGCAGAAGGTGAAAAGGGTGTTGATATTCGTGATTACCCTCTAAACGAAGCACTTAACCTGTTAAAAGGTATTGCTATTTTCAAGTAAATATTGGCCTGTTATTGCTTATGAAAAACTCAGTTAGCCCAATAAAAACTTGTTTCTATTGGGCGCTGAGTTTTTTTATGCTCGCTAGTTTTAGCTTGCAAGCTAAAGAACAAGCAAGAATAGCCCTTATTATCGATGATATGGGCATACGAAAAGACCTCAGCTTAAGTGCCCTGCAACTCCCTGGCGCGGTAACTTATTCATTTTTACCCTTTACTGCACACACTCAGGCATTAGCCAGCTTAGCGCACCGACAAGGCAAGGAGTTGATGCTGCACGCGCCTATGCAGGCAATAGAGTTAGAAGAACGCGAGAGACACGAACTGAGTGCAGCTATGGGCGGCGGAGCATTTGAACGTTTATTTATTCGTCAGTTACAAGATATCCCGCATATTGCTGGCGTGAACAATCATAAAGGCAGTTTGTTAACGCAAAACTATCCGGTAATGAGTCATATAATGCAGCTAATTAAAACGAAGTATGGTGACACTCTATTTTTTGTTGATAGTAAAACTGCGCCTGCAAGCGTAGCTCAAAAAGCGGCAACAGACTTTGGCTTAGCAAGCCTAGGAAGAGATGTTTTTTTGGATCACGATGACCCAAGTCAAATAGTAATTAGACGCCAATTTAGAAAGCTCATTGCTCTAGCCTTGCGTAATGGTAGCGCTTTAGGTATTGCTCACCCGCGTATCAATACTTTGGCCGTACTTCAAGACGAGCTACATAGAATTGCAGCTTATGATGTGCAGTTAGTTTCAGTTTCTGAATTAGCATTTACTGCTAACAAAAAAGCGCCACACATCAAACCCAAAGAAGAATTGAAAATACCTGAGTTAGGCGAATACGATATATTTTAAAATATTAATAATATAGTAGGGCGGACTAAAGTCCGCCCTATCCCTTTATTACGCGACAGACTCTTGATAATCGACTGAAAAATCACCCATAGAAGCAATGACTTCCTGCGCATTATCTTGGTCATTTAACTCAAAACTGCTCACGCCAACACGATTCAGATAAAACACCTGATCGCGCATAAAATCACCACTACCGCGAATATCACCGGTAAAAGCAAACCGACTACGCAATAATCGCGCATGTGTAAAAGCACGTCCATCAGTAAAAACGGGAATATGTAGTTCAATAAGCTGAAAATGTTTTAAATCAGCAATAATCTCTTCAACTACCGCATCAGATTCTAAACGCAAACCCAGAGCACCTTTGCGATTAATAAGGTCAGCCCCTTCTTTGCGCCAGCGAGCTTGCGAAACAATATTAAAATCTGCATTCAGTGGCGCATCATCAGCGATAAATGCCCAGCTATCTTGAGCCACTTGTTTGTCTTTAATGAGTTGCATAGACTCTCTCCTTAAATGGGTTCATGCCAACACGTCGGTAAGTTGTAAGAAAAGCTTCGTCTTCATTAAGACGCTGCTCAAGATAAACTTCCAGTAGCTTTACTACCACCGGTGTAATTTCTTCTTTACTAACCGAAGGCCCTAAACGATCACCAATAGCCGCATCATTTTCTGATGAACCACCCAATGTGACCTGATACCATTCTTCACCTTTCTTATCCACACCTAAAATTCCGATATGCCCCACACTTTGATGCGCACAGCCATTCATACAGCCGGAGATATTAATTTTTATATCACCTAAATCATGCACATAATCGATCGAATCCAAGCTTTCGTTGATTTCTTTAGCTACGCCAATTGAACCAGCCAGTGCTAATCCGCAGTAATCTAAACCAGGGCAACAAATCATATCGGTTGCTTTACCAATATTGGGCGTTGCTAGTTTTAAGCTTTCTAGTTTTTGCCACAAGACAAATAAATCCGCTTGTTTAATATCAGCTAAAACTAAGTTTTGACGATGTGTTGTCCGCACCATACCAAAGCTGTATTCATCCGCTAAACTGGCAATTGCATCAAGCTGTACATCGGTGCAATCTCCTGGCGGACTATCTGGCGCTTTTAAAGAAATATAAACAGCACGATAGCCGTCTATTTTATGCTCAGCCGTATTATGCTTGACCCAAGTTGCAAAGCGACTATCTTTAGCTAAATGTTCGGCATAACTGGTATCTTGTGCTGCATCTGCCTGGTAAGCAGGCAATGCAAACTGAGCTTGCATTGCAGTAATATGCTCTGTAGGAATAGCCAGTTGATCTTTAATCAAAGCCCATTCAGTATCAACTTGCTGGCTAAATTCAGCCAGCCCAGTTTCTCGTACTAAGATTTTAATGCGCGCTTTATATTTATTATCGCGTCGTCCATTTAAGTTATAGACACGCACGATAGCCTCTAAATAAGAGAGTAGATGCTCTTTTTCCAGAAAAGGCTTAATCATTTGGCCAATCACTGGCGTACGACCTAGACCGCCACCAACAAATACTTTAAAACCAACAACACCTTGCTCATTTTCAACTAAATGCAAGCCGATATCATGAAACTGTGTCGCCGCACGATCAAGTTTCGCACCACTCACTGCAATCTTAAATTTACGCGGTAAATAGGCAAATTCTGGATGCAAAATAGTCCATTGACGAATAATTTCGCAATAAGGACGTGGATCTTCTATTTCATCTTTACAAACACCGGCCAACTGATCAGAGGTTGTATTTCTAAGGCAGTTACCGCTTGTTTGAATGGCATGCATTTGTACGCTTGCTAATTCTTCAAGAATATCAGGCACCCTTTCGAGTGCGGGCCAGTTAAATTGGATATTTTGGCGGGTAGTAAAATGACAGTAGCCTTTATCATAATCACGCGCAATAGACCCTAATTTTCTGACTTGATCGCTAGACAATAAGCCATAAGGGCCAGCAACACGTAATAGTGGCGCATGAGTTTGGATATAAACACCGTTCATTAGACGTAATGCACGATATTTGTCGTCAGGAATTTCACCTTTTAAAAAACGCTCAGTTTGATCACGAAACTGGGTCACGCGTTCATCAATGATTGTTTGATCTTTATTGGTATATTGATACATAGAAATGCACTTATGTAGACGGGTTGAGCTGAAACTTTTATGATATACCGCCAGCGATTAAATGACAAAGTTAATTGGTTAGTGATACTATTGCCGGTTGAGTTTCACCATAATTAAAACAATTAAAATAATTTATAAATTAAGGGCTAGGGGGTCGTTTTGTTACGTTTATTATTCATTTTTGCTGCACTGATGGGCATGCCACAGCTGGCAATGGCCGAGGAAGCCATTTCTAACTTGGGCTTAACTGGAACTGAGCGGGGTATATATACTGTTCTAATCTTTATCATCGCCTATGGCTTTGTTATGGCTGAAGAATTTACGGGCTTACGTAAATCTAAACCCGTTATTATTGCTGCAGCCGTTATTTGGGCGCATGCGGCTGTTTTAGCGGCTGAAGCTGGCGTTTCTACCGAAGCGCTACATGAAGCGTTTGAGTTCAACTTAAAAGAATATGCAGCATTAATGCTGTTCTTATTAGTTGCTATGACTTACATCAATGCCATGGCTGAGCGTAATGTGTTTGAAGCCTTGCGTTCTTGGATGGTTAGAAAACAATTCGGCTACAGACAGCTATTTTTGATCACAGGTGTCGTTACGTTCTTCTTATCAGCGATTGCAGATAACTTAACCGCCGCTTTATTAGTTGGCGCGGTAGTATTGGCGGTTGGTAAAGACAACGAAAAATTTATTGCTATTGGTTTTGTTAACTTGGTGATTGCCGCTAATGCGGGTGGTGCATTCAGCCCATTTGGTGATATTACTACTTTAATGGTATGGCAAGCGGGTTATGCTGAATTCTTTGATTTCTTCAACTTATTCATTCCATCAGTGGTTAACTATGCTGTCCCTGCTGCTATTATGTATTTTGCTGTCCCCGATGAGCAGCCACCCACTACACATGAGGACGCGGTTGTTTTAAAGCCAGGTGCTATTCAAGTGTGTGTCTTATTTGTATTAACTATTGTTACGGCAGTTAGCTTTAAGCAAGTACTACATTTACCGCCTTTTATGGGTATGATGGCTGGTCTGGGTGTATTGATGGTTTATGGCTATAGAATACAAACATTATACAAATCAAATGTGGATGATGATCGACATAGTCCCTTTGATATTTTTGATAAAGTTCGCGATGCAGAATGGGACACTTTATTCTTCTTCTTCGGCGTGGTTTTTGCTGTAGGTGGTTTAGGTTATATCGGTTACTTAGAGTTACTATCTGAAGCGATGTACGATGGCTTAGGTCAAACTCCAGCAAATATTCTTGTCGGTGTGATGTCTGCAATTGTTGATAATATTCCAGTGATGTTTGCGGTATTAAGCATGAACTTAGATATGGATTTATATCAGTGGTTATTAGTGACGTTAACAGCTGGTACAGGTGGATCAATGTTGTCCGTTGGTTCTGCAGCTGGTGTGGCACTAATGGGTTCTTCTAACCATAAGTACACATTCTTTAGTCATTTAAAATGGACTCCTGTGATTGCTGCTGGTTATGCGGCAAGTATTGTTGTACATTACTTGATCAATGGTTAAAGTCTAAGGCAGTCAGTTTAAAGCTGAATGCTTTATAAAAGGGAGTAGGATGCAAATTCTACTCCCTTTTTTTGTGTCATATCTTTGTTGGAGGGGCTTTTAGCCGCGATATAATCGCCTTATGTCGCAACTCCCACTGAAACCTAGACTAGTATTTTAAGCCGGTACAGTTTATGTATGCATGCACCGCAACCTTGCTACACCGAAAGGTACGCAGTGCGTACCCTACCTTAATGTTTCGCCTTAAGTGTAAGCCCGAAACTTACAAACAATGCCTGGATATTTATGACTGAACACAGCTGGAAACAAGCCTTTTCTGCTTACCTACAACCACGAGTATTGGGCATGTCCTTTCTCGGCTTTTCCGCTGGGCTGCCTTTTTTATTAGTATTTTCCACCTTATCAGCATGGTTACGCGATGCTGGCGTCACCTTATCTGTTATCGGTTTTTTTAGCTGGGTAGGCGTCACTTATTCAATAAAAGTGGTTTGGGCGCCTGTTGTCGATAGCCTAAAACTTCCTTTTTTAACGCACTTATTGGGCAAGCGTCGTAGCTGGATGCTGCTTGCACAAATCGGTATTGCTGCCGGCTTAATGACTTTAGCCGAATTAAATCCACAAACACAAATTGAATTAATAGCGGGCGTAGCGGTATTTATCGCATTTTGTTCTGCCACACAAGATATTGTTATTGATGCCTATCGTATTGAAGCAATACATCCCGAATATCAAGCAGCGATGGCCGCTATGTACGTCTTTGGCTATCGCGTTGCGCTATTAGCTTCAGGTGCTGGCGCTTTTTATATCGCCGATTTTATTGGCTGGAATGCCGCCTATTCAGCAATGGCATTACTGATGTTTATTGGCATTACAACAACTATGCTGATTCGCGAACCCAAGCACCAGCAAGACGCCAAAACAAAGGAGTTAGAGCATAAAATTGAAAACGCCTTAGGTATTCATGAGAAAAAAAGCTTACTAGCGAAGTTGAGCGCTTGGTTTTCTGATTCAGTCATCAGCCCTTTTGCAGAATTTTTTATACGCAACGGTAAGCTAGGCATCTGGATTTTAAGCTTGATTGCTCTATATAAAATGAGCGACATCACCATGGGCGTGATGGCCAACCCCTTCTATTTAGACTTAGGCTTTAGTAAGCAAGAAATAGCTGATATAAGTAAGATATTTGGCTTTTTTATGACTATCTTTGGCGCGTCATTAGGCGGCTTGTTAGTGATTCGTTACGGCCTTATGAAACCGCTTTTACTAGGCGCAATACTCGTTGCTACGACTAACTTACTATTTGTACTGTTAGCAGTATCCGAGCCAAGCCTTAAGCTCCTAGCCCTAGTCATCAGTGCGGATAATTTAAGTGGTGGTATAGCAACCTCTGTTTTTATTGCCTATTTATCCAGTCTAACCAACACCGCCTATACTGCAACACAATACGCTCTATTTAGCTCACTAATGACCTTACCTGCTAAATTATTAGGCGGACTATCTGGGCTGATTGTTGATGGTTATGGCTATCATATGTTTTTTCTCTACGCCTCGTTCGCAGGCTTACCTGCGATCATACTGGTAATGCATTTAATGCGCTTACAGCCTAAGCAAAAGTGAGAGGTAATTTTTGTGGGAGTGACTTTAACCACGATTAAGCACTGACCGAGGGCTGACGCTTTAGCCTACATTTATAAGCAATAAAGCACCAACCTTCATTTTGCAAGCCTTATTTTATGCGCATCCTTAATTACAAGGCATAATCATAATCCACAATCAAAGGTGCATGATCGGAGAATCGTTCATCTTTGTAAATGGAAGTACTCAAAACTTTATCTTTAAGCTGCTCACTAATCACATGGTAGTCAATACGCCAACCGACATTTTTAGCCCAGGCCTGCCCTCTATTTGACCACCAAGTGTATTGATCCGCCTCTTGGTTAACAAGCCTAAAAGCATCATGCCATGACTCTTGCTCAAATAATTGCGTCATCCAGGCACGTTCTTCAGGTAAAAAACCTGAGTTTTTCTGATTAGCTTTCCAGTTTTTTAGGTCTATTTCTTTATGAGCTATATTCCAATCACCACACACCACATAATCACGCCCATCATTAGCACGCTCCTGTAAATACGGCATAAAACGCCCCATAACGTCGTATTTAAAGGCCTGCCGTTCTTCTTTAGAGGAGCCAGAAGGGAGGTATAAAGAGACCACACTAAGATTACCGATTTGCACTTCTAAGTAGCGGCCTTCGCAGTCAATATCATCAAAACCCATGCCCTCGATAACTTTATTTGGCTTGTGCTTACTGTAAATGGCCACTCCACTATAGCCCTTTTTTATAGCGCTATGATAATAGCAATAATAACCTTCGGGATGAAATACATCCGCTGTAAGCTGGTCAGGCTGAGCTTTGGTTTCTTGAATGCAAACGACATCTGCATTTTGCTGTGCGAGCCAAGGAAAAAAACCTTTGCGCTCTGCAGCACGAATTCCATTAGTATTTACAGTAATGATGCGCATAAGAAATAAACAATGAAATCACTCAAGCTGAAGATCTCAGCTTGAGTGATAGAAAGGAAAAAAACTATTGAATGGGTGTGACTTGCTCAACACCTAACCAAGCTGGATTTCCATCAGATGCTGGATGAAACTTTAAAATCGCTGAGTAGGCTTGCCCGGTATTTTCATCAATCACTTTTGGAATCATAACCAACTGCTTTTCAGCATCGTAAGTTGCCTGATATGAATCTGGCAACACATCAGAAGCAAGCGAGTCAACATTTTCAATGCCAAATTTTAAGGCTCCGCCTGCATTCAGAACCACTTCTTCAGTCAACTGCCCCAAGTTTGCTTCATATAACTGATCAAGTATACGAATTTTCGGCAATTTTAAAGATCTGCTAGTGTCATTAAATATCGCAAATTGCTCTTCAGCGGTAGCTAATGGCGGGATAGAAATATCATTCTTTTTAATTGTGTCGATATTAATAATGTATTGGTCATCACTATTAGGCGAGGAAACGATATACTCCTCTGTGGTCGTGTAAGTTTTTGCTTTACCAGGAATAGTGCTAAATGTGCCATCACCATTATCTTTAATGGTTGGCGCTTCATTACCTAACGCAGGACGGCCAGCTTGATTTAAAACAACAGAGCCATTGCCGCAGTCGCCATTATCGCCTAATAATGGCGATGAAACAGCAATAAAATAATCATGGGTATCATTTACACTACCTTTTCCGGACTGACCATTAGCATCAAAATCATAGTTAGGCACACCAACTTGGACTGCGTCATTAGTATCATAACAAGGATCAATAATACCTATTAACGCCCCCTCAAAGTAGCCTGCATGATAAGCCAAATACATATGATTTGATGAACCTATAACACTCGGAAATAGATTATTACCAGCTAAGTCGACACTACTTCCTGTATCATCAATCCAGCGAAAAAAGGAGTAAGTCCTGTCTTCCATTTTTACCACTGTAGGTATATAAGTAAAATTACCTTGCACATCATATATTGGATTGCCACCCGAGTCTCTAGCAATGGTTTTGTCCATTAATGCGCTATCAAATACATACATAACCCAACTTTTTTTACCAAAACATGCAGCTCCCTGAGGGCACATTCTCAGGCTAACAATCTCATTACCTGTCGTGGTAATCTTATACCAGTCCTTATCCTCTGAACTATACAAATGCCCCTTAATATTATGCCCAGGGTTCACCGGCGTTGATTGTGCGGAACGGTTATTAAATTCTATATCCACATTATCAAAAGGTGTATCTTCCGGCTGCTCAAACACAGTATTACCATTATTGTCAACGGGATTACCAATAACACTAACATTCAAAGCAGAATCAACGCTATTACCAAGCTTATCTGAATAACGATAAGTAAATCGATCAGCGACAAGCTCTCTAGCTTTTAAAGCAATCACCCCAGAAGAGTTACTATCTAGAGTATAGGAAAAACTGCCGTCACCATTAAAAATAATATAACCATACTTACCAACAACGGAGCTAGTCAATGTCGCAAAATCACCATTACTGTCATTATCTAAAACATTTCCCGTGATTTCAGCCTCTTTATTAGCCACTATGGTTACAGAATCTTCTAGCGCAACTAGTGCAGTCGACTCAGTATCGTCCGGGCTGCTAACAGACCCAGTATCTCCAGGATTGTTAACACCCAGATCAAACAGCTTAGAGTAAACAGGTGGAGAAAGAAGTAAAAGAAGGGCATTAAGTGCCACAATTTTTCTTTTAAATATCATGGATAAAATTCCTTTATGAAGTACGTATCAATGGTTTGATATTAGTTTATTTTTAAATATAGTCAAGAAAACGATGGCGAGAACAGTAGAAATTAGCTTAAACTTTGAGCAAATTAACAAAACTAGAGATTTGATTTAGAAGTCAAGGCCTTGCCCGAACTCAAAAGTTAATACTATGCTCAATAACCATAGTATTAACTTTAATAAAAAAGCATCCAGTCAACTTAACTTTTAAATAAGAAACAGCAATATTAATCACAAAAAACATACATATCTTGCAGACATTCCATAAAAGAAGTATTATACTCTGTTCAAAATTGTATATTAGTCGAATTTTAGACGTATTAAAGGTCACTATGAAACCAGAAATCCACCCAGAATATAAACAAATAACCGTTACTTGCGGTTGTGGTAACGAGTTCACTACAGGCTCTGTCTTAGGTAAAGATTTACATATCGAGGTATGCTCAGCTTGCCATCCATTCTATACAGGAAAACAACGTGTCGTTGATACGGCAGGTCGTGTAGATAAATTCCGTAAGCGTTATAGCAAATAAGCTATTTTTCGTTTCACGGAAAAGCATTAGGAAACAATCAATGACACAAGACACATTCACCATAAAAGATAACTCCACTGGAAAGGAAGCTGATTTCCCTTTACGTAGAGGGACTATTGGTACACCCGTTATTGATGTAAGCTCGCTAAATAAGCAAATGGGTCTATTTACATTTGACCCTGGCTTTATGTCAACAGCCAGCTGCAAAAGCTCGATCACTTACATTGACGGCGAAAAAGGTGTCTTGCTATATAGGGGCTACCCGATAGACCAATTAGCTGAAAATTGCTCATTCTTAGAAGTCGCTTATTTATTAATGAATGGCGAACTAGGGAATCCAGTAGAACAAGCTGAATTTGAGCATGAAATTGGTCAGCACGCGATGCTTCACGAAGCAATGCGTAACTTTATTGATGGCTTCCATTATGATGCTCATCCTATGGCTATGATGGTCGGAATTGTAGGTTCTTTATCTGCTTTTTATCATAGCGAATTAAATATGGATGACCCTGAGCATCGCCGCATTTCAGCGATGCGCATGCTAGCAAAGATGCCGGTTATTGCAGCCGCCTGTCATCGTCACTCTATTGGTTTTCCTTTTGTTTATCCTCGCGCCGACCTGAGTTACTGTGAAAACTTCCTAAATATGATGTTTTCTTTGCCCTCTCAGAAGTATATCGATAAAGATAATTATATTAGCCCAACTGCCGTTAAAGCGTTGAACCTATTATTTATCTTGCACGCGGATCACGAACAAAATGCCAGCACCTCTACTGTGCGCTTAGCCAGCAGTACCGGCGCCAATCCTTACGCATGTATTGCAGCAGGTATTGGCGCGCTTTGGGGGCCTGCTCATGGCGGAGCCAACGAGGCCGTATTAAGTATGCTAGAGGAAATCGGCTCAGTTGATCGAATTCCTGAATATATAGCTAAAGCTAAAGATAAAAACGACCCTTTCCGATTAATGGGCTTCGGGCACCGAGTTTATAAAAACTTTGACCCCCGAGCGACAATTATTCGCAAAGCATGCTATGAGGTTCTTGAGCAAATACCAGGAAATGATCCGTTATTTGAGCTTGCTTTAGCACTGGAAGAGTACGCATTAAAAGATGAGTACTTTATCGAGAAAAAACTATATCCGAATGTTGATTTTTATTCTGGCATTATTTATAAAGCCTTGAATATCCCTGTTGATATGTTCACGGTAATGTTTACCATTGCTCGCACATCTGGCTGGGTATCTCACTGGCTAGAAATGATGGCCGAACCTGGACAACGCATTGGCCGCCCAAGGCAGATTTACACCGGGAAAGACTTCCGAGATTTTGAGTCTCAAAAGAAATAATCCACATCCTCTAAAAAGCAGCTATCAGCTGCTTTTTTTATACCCAAAAATAACCACCCAAGCTCTCCAAAAAAATTAGCGATTCGTAATAATTTGCTTGCGCTTGAAATTAACGCGCCCACTAAAAACCTCAAGAATAAGCCACAACCCATACCCTGCCTACACAGCTCACTCCCCAACAAGGAAGAGCTGAACTGACTAAAATAACGCCAAAATCGCACAATATTAATAAGTTTTGACTCGATGGAATAAGGTATAATTAACGGTTTTTTACAATAAAAATAATAATATTTTACTAGAGGTCTTTAGGTATGTGTTGGAGTGGGGAAGCGTCAGGGGTTTTAGCGACTGTTGGACTGGCAACAGCAACTTATGTTGCACTAAAAGGGGAGTCTAAGGAGTTATGGATTCCATTAACATATTTTGCATTAATGGAGCTGTTACAAGCAGCGACTTATGTCTACATAGA
>ENA-OSET01003942-OSET01003942.1-sediment-metagenome-genome-assembly--contig:-NODE-3942-length-13344-cov-11.717118_pt1 | contig 13344 bp, 9 predicted proteins | sample MGYA00237882_ERZ534229 | MGnify/ENA primary metagenome ERZ534229 (study PRJEB26408, sample SAMN06266212) | sediment metagenome | isolation source: Hudson Canyon methane seep mesocosm | place...
TTAGCTCAGCTGGGAGAGCATCGCCCTTACAAGGCGAGGGTCGGGGGTTCGATCCCCTCAACACCCACCAAGATTAAATTTCAAGTTATTCTGCCAACAAGCAATCTAATAGTGTCAGTCTGAAAATCCCTATTAATTCGCCCAAACAATATTGGCTAGCAAATCATAATTTTAGACGATGATTTTGTTTTATTTCATTGGCGAAGGGCTCAGAAACTTGTGCTTGTACTGCATAGTCGCTCCACTTGCTGACTACTAACAAAATATCTTCAATAATCTGCTTGGCCTCGGTGTTGAAATTACCTATCAATGATGCAACGGCTAACAGATCGTCACGCACAAAGTTATCTCTCTTGCCGTTCGCAGACATTTGGTGTGAGTTCACCCACGGAGAACCTTTCTTGTAACTGTAAGCTAAATCAAAAGCTGGAGATAATCGCCACTGACTATCAGCATGATCTAGTATAAAGCTGGTGTTTTTAGTGTGATCGTCATGATTTCTTGCCACTATATTAAACACCATGCGTCGGTAAATATCGATAGCATCTTTTCTTGGCAACTTGAGACGCCTAGCAACAGCTAATAACTGCTCATAACTATATGCTCCTGCTTGCTTGTAGTCAGCATGATCCATCGCACATAGAGATACGACATGACGCTTTCTATTGTTCTCCCGATCAAAACGCTTAGTCATGAAGTGAGCACGCTTACCTTCAATCAATAGTTCTGAAGGCGAGATATTAATACCGGCATCTACGGCCATAAGATAGTAGGCATATTCCATACGACCAAAGCCTTGAGGATCACCAAAAATTTGACTATTGATTTTGTGCTCTTCTACACCATCAAACTTGAGTAAGTAGTGCTCAAAACCATCTGGAGCATCTGCTTGACCCGAACGAAACTCTGTTCTGTCTTGATTGACAACAACTACAGCTTTGGCCCGTGCACCACCGGCAGAAGTACCTATTTGAAATAATGCCAACATCGCTTCATTGTGATGCTCAATGCTTGTGTTTAAATTTTCTCGTTGATCAAGCACCTGTTGAGCCATTTCTACCAAAGAGGCTATTTCCAAGTGTTCATTAAACGTTGATTGCTCAATAGCAGGGTAAAACTCTACAGCGCCCATGCCTCGACTACCTGTATAAAGCAAGCGTTCAAGAGCTGTAAAACTATCACCATCACGTCCCTGTCGTGCAAGCCACGCATTGATAACAGTATTACCAAAATCATCAGGTAAGATATCTGCAAATACGGCAGGTAAACCTTTATAAGTTTCAGGGTTCAATGATGGGAACTGATATTTTTGTGTTGAAAGCGGCATCCTTAGCGGTGCTATTTCAACGCCACTCTTTATCCATTCGGGTGAATATTCAAACGTGCTTATTTTTGAATTAGGCTCATAAGCCAAGGCCCCAACTAAGCGGCCCCATAAGCGGACCTCTGCTAAGTTTTCCATTACCAATCCACCTCTTCAGCATTATCACTCGATTCATGTCGTTGACCAGAAGCGCGTTGCGGCTGTTTACCTTTTAACTTTAACTGTGTCATTGGGCTAAAAGTGGTTTCAGGAACAAATTGCTCAATCGAGTCCATTCGACCTAAAACTCTCAAGGCTGCAATAATATTTTCAAACTTAGCTGCGCCCTTGGTTAGTTTTCGATAGCTCACACGAGACAATCCTATTTCGTCAGCCAATTCCTGTTGGGTAATGTTTTTTTCAAGGCGTAATTGCTCAATTCGGCGCCCGATTTCTTGAGCAATGGCACTATTTGTCATTGAATCAAAATTCATAATGAATACTTTTATTACCTTAATGTCAGTTATTAGCCCTTAATGGCTAGTTTTATCTCCATTAACATAGTACTCCCAACCAAACATAATGTCAACTTATCTTTCCATTGAGGTGCTAAAATCGAAGCAATGATAAGTTTTCCTTCCATTGCTTGACGGATAGTCAATCACCGGAAAACTTTGAAGAAGCCTTTTATAATACTAACTAGTGTCCAGTTTAAGTGGGGAACTTCAGACTCGATTGTTCCATCACATTGATCACAATCACTTATTCACAAGGCACAACAATAGTTTCATCAAAATACAAGGTGTTAGCATCAATGGGGTTAGTTTTAGTCCACCCAGGCCTTGGTTGAAACATGGGAAATCAAGGGGTCAGCCAACTTGATTTCTATATTCCTCACTTTTCCTATCTCCACCATGCGCTCCCCGCTTTGTTGCTCTAGAGAGCATCTGCCCTATTTTAAGATGAAACTCGTTACTTCCATAAACATCGCCTGCTAGTGTTGCCTTACTTATTTGTTCTTGCTGCTGACTGATATCTAGCGCATCAAATAATTCACTATATCGCGCGTAACGTAGCTCTGGCGTATTGCCTAATTCATCATAAAACGAATGTGCTTTAATAAGCGGATCTGCTTCACCTAAAGCATTATGATGGTAGCTTGACCACTTATAATCTACTACTTCTTTAACCATGTTTGCTTTTACAGGGTTCATTTCAATATATTTGTAGAGTGCAAACAAATAATGCTCACTATCAACTAGGCATGATTTAAAGCGCCCCTCCCATATTGTTCCTGTTCGTTTACGTGTTGCATTAAAATAGCGAACATAACGGTTAGCCATGGCTTGCATAAAAATGGCAAGTTGTTGTTTATCTTTTGGCGTAATAAGAAGGTGCACATGATTTGTCATGATGACATAAGCATGAAGCTGACAGTCTGATTTAGAGAGTGAGTGTGCAATATCTTCTTTTAGTCGCATCATATCTTGTTCTGACTCAAAGATATCTTGCTTATTATTGCCTCTATGCATGATATGTAGAGGTTGGTTAGGGATAACAATTCTTGGTAAGCGTGCCATGAAATAAAGGATATCAAGCTTCCAGTTTAAAATCAAGCTGGCTGACCCCTTGATTTCGTCTGACCTTATTGATTCGTTAATTCGTCCGTTATTTTGGGGGAGCCTCATAGCGTCCCCTTAAATATAAAATTCCCTAAATACATTAAATCCCCTTAAATTCGACATAACGAATAGAGTTTAAAAATTTATTGTAGGAACGCCAGTTAATAAGCTCATGGTGTGAGCTGCTTTCTTGCAAAGGATATAAAGCTGAAACGATAATGATATGATTACCAAGGTTTATTAAAGTCGTGGCAATAGCGCCCTTGTGGAACATAGGTGCGTTAGAGTCATGGGCTACTTCTTGATAAGCTGGATGATTATGAATGAGCTTTTTACTTCCTTTTTGATGGACCTGAAGGTTTAAACCATAGAGTTTTTCATAATACTCTCTTTCAAGAGCAGCAATTTCAGCAGAAAATGCATAAAATTCATCCTTTGATGATGTATATTTATTTTTAAAAACAATTATTCTATAACTTGGGCTCATCTGCCAATATCCATGTAGCGTTATGAAACTGGCACGCTCTTCCTCTCCTTCTTTATTTTTATATATAGCCATATTGTAAACATCTGTGGGCGCAAGTACCTTAATTTGAGATTCTTCAAAAATAAAATAGCCTTGATCATTAATATTTAGCGATCTCGACATAGCTGCACAACCACTCAATGTTAATACTAGAAGCAATAGAAAGGTCTTTATGGAAAAGAAAGTAACGGAGTATCTAGAGTTAAAGATCTTTAAAGTATGGAGTATTTTTATGTCACTAGTCATTTTTAAGTCCTTATAAAAATAGAATTTTCGGTATTGGCTAATATTGGTTGGTTATTTTGGTTTAAACCAACTTACTCTGCCCCTTTGGTTCCTAGGGTAACGTCCTCTTTAATTCTCTTTAATTCTTTAATTTCTTTGACTTAGGCTTAATCGCAAGATTTAACAATCGTGTTATCAAACTCTAAGGCATTGGGATCGCGAGTGTAGTTCATAATCCAACTTTTTCCAGGATGATAGGGCGCCGATTTTAGGGGTACATCGGCAATTTTTCCGCTAAAATCTCCATCCAGAATTTTTACCCGAACGCGTAAAAAACGGCCATTAGAACCATTGGCGGCTTCTAATACTTGATAAATTTCAACACGGGTTCCGTGTTGAATAGTGCCAATAATCTTGACTCTGTTTGCTCTGTATATCTCGGTGCTGATAATATACTTGCCCTTGTAAAAACCTATGTCATCGAGGTTTGTTTCCCAAATATGATGGTTGACCAAGATACGTTTACAGTCTCCAATCAATTGGCTTGGTATAGGCTTTGGATATGAAACACATCCGGAAACCAATAAAATCATAAGTAAGGTAGTAAATTTATTCATTGTGTTTCTCCTTCCATTCTGCCTTGATTCTGCCGTAAGCTGGCACAGAATCTATAGCATGATTCGAATTTAATATATCCCAGCCACTGGGGCTGTTTACACTCTGGGTATTCACCCTTAACAAGTTAAAGAGGTCACCGCCACAAATCCCATCCAAGCCTCCACAATAACCTGTTGTGTTTGAGTTTGGATAGGCAAAAAGTGGCAGCGATAGTAATGTTGCACTACCGACAAGGTCACGGCTTGCAAGATTATTAGTCCGCCATGCGCCCAAACTATGCCCTAATATGGGTGATGCACCATCTTTTGCTGCCTCTTGACTAATCGCATCCAAATACCCCTGAGCATTTAACAATGAGTCATTAATATCCCAGATACCCCCTACTGTACTGCCATCATTTCCTAACAAACCTGAATCATCACGAGAAAAGAATCCATCAATAGTTCGCATTTTTGGATTATAAGTAGTTCCGGCAACTTTCTTACCAACAAAAGAATTAATAGTTAACAATAAATTAAACTCTTGAGCCGTTAAACCATGACGTTCTGCTACTTCAGCTATTTCTTTTCGAGCAACATATTGAATAGCATTACCTGTAATATCTCCGAGTGATTTATCTAAATTTCCGGTAACAAAAGATAATAGCCCAGCGAGTTCTGGATCGATAGCAGATACCCCTATTATTCCAGCATCGACAGTTGATATTTCACTTGATAAAGGTGACGTTAAACCAAAGCCAGCAGAAAGAGAGGTCACTACAATATTGTTAATACTTTCCCCTGACAGTATACGGTCTAAGACTGCTGTTATATCCCCTCCGGTCACCACCAAATTTGTGATTGATTGTGTAACAAGACTATTAACTGCAGCAAGTTGTGCTGATTGAACTGCTGTTAAGTTACCAGCTGTTGCTGATGCTTCAAGCCCTAGTAATTGAGCACCAGCTCCTGCTGTGGCAATTGCAACTGCGGCAGTCAATATTGTTAGCCCGGGGCCACCAATACCTTCTTCATGTTCGGCCCATTTATCATGGGCTTCTTCTATAGCTTGCCAGTCAATATCATTGCGTTGTTGTAGTGTATTCATCCATGCCAGTTCAGGCAGTTGGCTTAAGCTGTCTATTGAGTCTTCTAGTGTGCCATTTTGTTTGTATTCAACAATAAGGCCATTGCCGGCATGTATGCGTATATCTCCTTTTGCGGTGATGTCGGTATGACGAATAGTTTCGTCAGACTGGCCTTTGTTGCCTGCTTCCCATGAGAAGGCTCCTGTTTTGCTATATTCTTCGTGTTGGATGTCGCTGTCTTTGGCGGTGGCAAGGGTGACTGTTCCTCTTTCACTGCTGATATTAATATCACCATCACTCTGAAGTTTGGGGGCGATGAGGGTGATATTGCTCCCTGCTCGAAGGTTTAATGAGTCTCCACTTGTTGCCTTGGCTGCTTGTTGCCGTTGCTGCTGACTGGTGTTGGTTCGGTTGCTGCTAGTGAAACCACCAAAGCCTTTTTTTCTTGTCTCGACCCTACTGTAATCATAGTTAACGCCAGGCGAGACAGTGAGAGTGTTGGCAGCGGCTATAGCGATATTATCTTTGGCACTAATATCACTACCAATAATGCTAACATTGCCAGCTATCGCTGTAGATTGAATGCCTAGTTCTGTCATATCAGCATTGATTGTCACATTCCGGCCGGCATTGAGTTCACTGGCTTTATTACGGTACTGTTCTTTTTCAATTATGGTGGTTTTTTTCCGCCCAAATGAGCGCTTCTTGGTATGGCTTTGAAAGGAGTAATAGGTGTCTTGGACTGATGCAATATTAGTATCTCCTTTTGCTTTTAAAACAATATCTTTGCCTGCGGTTATCGTGCTGCCAATAATTCCTATATTTTTTCCTGCATCAAGGGTTATATTGTTATTCGAGTTAAGTGTGCTACTAAGGTTGGTCATTCGTGCAGTTTTTAGTTTTCTCCCTCCGTCCGAGACATCAATATTGCTGGTATCTTCAGCGGCATTAATCGTGATATCCCTACCCGCATTAAGTGCAAGCCCTTGCTTGCCCGTCAATGTCGACCCTGTTACCGTAATGTCTTGCGAGGCATCTACGCTTAAGTTTCTACCTGCAGTGAGCATTGATTTCTGATGAGTAACACGGCGTTCTTTACCTATTTTACTTTTTCGTGCCAATGCGGTAACGCTGACAGTTTTTGCCTGAATAGTTAGGTCGTTTTTAGCTGAAAGCGCTACGCCAGTGACTTTTAATGAGTCTCCCGCTTTTATAGATAGGTCCTTATCAGCTTCTAAACTACCAGTAGTAATACTTTGCTCTGCTGCAAGATTGACATTATTCCCTTGTATTCTACCTAAGCTATTATTGATGTTCTTCTGAGCGCTTATGGCAACATCGCCTTGACTGCTCATATATCCCGCAACGTTATTAATGTCATGCGCTTGAAGAGCCAGTTGATTGTTGCCAATAAGTAAGCCGTTATTTGAAACCGTATTATCAACGACTAATTGTAATTTATCACCCAAAATAAGTGCAGCGCCACTCTGGTTTATACCTTGACTCACTGAAGCAAGATAGACTTTAGGTGAAAGTACTGTTTCTGTCTTGCCATCATCTAAGGTGATTGTTTCATACTCCATCCAAACGATGTCTTTGGTCAGCGCAGCAATTTGCTGTTTCGTTAAGGTAATATAAGGGCGAAGTTTAAGACTTGCTGCTTCAGCAAGGCCTGCAATCATTAAGTCTCTGTATTGTTGGTCGCTCTCTTTAGCATCAAGTAAATATTGGCTACCTGTTAGTTGTCTTATTTGTTCTTGTACAATTCGTTGCTCATAAAAAGCATCGCCGAGTCGTTTAGGTATTGCTTCGACATCTAAACCTAAATTTTCTAAAATATAATCACTAGAGATAAGTTGCTTATGGTTAGCAAAAAAAGCATTTGTTTTAACAAGATAAAGGCTGGCAAGGTTCGTTTCAACTGAAAATAAAGAACGGTTCAGAGGTAATGAAGGCTTGGAAACAGGCTTTTCACCCAAGATTCCATTATCAGAAGTACTCTCTGATATGCCATTCTTAATGTTTTGGGCTCGACCATTAATGACTTTATTTCCAGAAAATACAGCTTCAAGCCCTGGTAAAGGGCTAAATGTGGTACTTATTGTATTGTAAAAGTCTGCTTGATGGAGGCAGTGCGCATCTGAGCCAGAAGGCCTTGAGCAATCAGGGGTAATTACTTTTATAGATGTATTGGAGTTAGATGAGTCGCTTGTTTTTAAAATAAGCTTAACGGGTTTATATACCTTTGCAATATATTGGCCATACTCACTTGTAGTGGTTTCTCTTTGCCCCCCAATATTATTTAATGTGCCAATGTCAAACTTTAGCTCGTTTGCCGCGATAATATCTGAATAGATATTATCTAATGAATCACTGATATTAAGCTCTATATTTCTACCCGCACGAATAACTGCTCGGGGCGGGCCTGGGTAGAGAATAGTTTCATCGACATCAGTATCCCCTTCTTTCCATATTCGCTCAACGTTATATTCGTCAGCGAGATAAGGCCAATATTCACTCCATAAACGGTTTTTTTCTTGCTCAGACACATACTTTTTTACAATAGGGCTACTTGAGAGAGTTCTAGAACCTGTACTAATATAGTCTCTTCTATTTGTGAGCGTATCAGCATAAATACTAAGATCTCTATCAGCTTCTATACTGCCCGAGATATTTAAAATTGATTGGGTACGATTATTATGTTGATCAGCAGCAATAAACAAATCGCCAAGACTATAAATTATAGCGCTACTTCCATTGCTAATGTCATCACTAAATAAGGAAAGTTTACTTGTTGCACCAATCACCGAGTTTGATAGACAATAGCCATCACAAGCAAACTCCCTGGCCCCGTTATGTAGCAACGTACTTGTTAGAGAGACTTCATCACCAAATATTTTTCCCTCATTCGTTAAATAATCGGCATTAATCTCTAAAGTACCTTGCGATTCAATTTTGGCATAATCATAATTCGTTACATAAGGCGTTGAAAGAGTTAGCGCCTTAGCTTCTAAAACACCTGCATTGAAGATATCTATATCGGCATTAATCTCTAAAGTGCCTTGCGATTCAATTTTGGCAAAATTATTAAGTTTCGACACACTAATCGCAGTGTCAGCACTCGATAACAACCTGCTATTCCATTTAGTGTATAAGCTTGCCGCGTGTATGCTTAAGCTTTGCTTACTTAAAAGATCTACTCCAATAATCCCAATGGCTGTTTTTGCTGTTAATTCAATAGAGTCGGAACTGCTTACATCCTGTGTTAGCTGAATGTCTGCTGATCTAGAGTTAATGCTAAGCGAACCTGCACTCTCCACCTTAGCAAGACTGATTTTGCCATCAGCACTTAAATGTACCCCCCCTGCATCAACCGCCACATTACCCAAGGCTTTGACACCTACTCCCATTTCGGTTCCGACAAGTCGAATCGCATTAGCATACATACCGCCAAGTGCAGTGGAATCTAATGCAAACTCAGGTTTATTGTCAGACTGAATGTTCGTCACATTTAAGCTTGAATAATCAACTTCATTTGTGCCTAGTACGATATTAAGTTCTTTGGCATGCAAGTCAGCATTAAGACTGATTACACGGGTGATAATATCAAATTGACTAATATTACTCGCATTGAGGCCAAGTCCTTCAATTTGAACATCACCGCCATTGACCGTTAGCCCTGTCAACGTGCCATTGCTAATAACGGGTAAACCTGTTGTGAGTGTAGCTCTGGGGGTGTTAATAAATCCACAACCATTACAGCTAATGCCATAGGGGTTGGCGATGACAACATTAGCTGCCTCGCCTGCAACCTCGGTATAACCGTTTAATTGGCTGCGGTTAGGGCTTGTCACTTCATTAATGATTATCTTGGCTGTATTACTCGCTTGTAAGTTGGGGTTGGCCTCGATAAAGCCACCCAATTGTGTGTCGGTGGTGGCTTTAGCATTGTTTAAAATCAGCCCTTGCTGTTCGACATTAAATTGTTGAAATTGATTATGTGAGACGCCTTGAGCCGATGGTGTGGCAATATTGATAATCGGTACACCGTTCTTGGCTATCGTTTGTTGTGTTTGTGTTGTGCCAGATACAATTGTTTGGGCGGAGACTAATAAAGGTTGAAAGACTAATAAAGAAGCCAGTGCATAAACCATAACTTTGGCACTGAGTCGTTGTTTAATGTCTGCCTCTTTAATAAAGCCGCTATTGTGTACATGAGCACTATTGATGATATGTGCTTTTAATGAATCCATACTGACGGTAGTTTGGTGATGTTTCATTTTTCTCTTCCTTGAGAATCGGGGCTAATACTTCAGGCTTAAATTAAAGTGCCACTGTTCTTGTGATATTGACAACCAATTGGGTATATTATGTGGTCGGGCATAGCTGAGATTAATACTGTAATGTTTTCCGGAAACTTGTACACCGCTTGTCCAACCCATTAATTGTGTATATCGATCATCACTATATCGTTGTGACCGGTCTCGAATTGTTCCGATATCAAAAGCAATAAATGGATTTAGTTGCTTCACTAATTTGCCACCCCATTTGGGTTGAAATGGAAAAGTGAGTGTATTTCGCCAATAAGCGCCACTAGATGCAGCAATACTGCTATTTTTATAGCCGCGAACGGTATAGAGGCTTCCGATACTGACTTGTTCGGAGCCAAAAAGCAGATCAGGACTATATTGAAGTTGTAATTTGCTCTGAAATAACAGTGGTAATTGTCTTGTTTCGCTTAATGTAAACGCAGCATATTGTTGGTAGTCAATGCGTGCAACAAACTTATCAAATTGTGCTTTTGGCGTTCCTGCTAGGCGGCGATCATCGTTAGGGGCACCGAACAAACTTAGACCTCGATAATAGTTTAGAGCTAATTGCCATTGACTCTGATCGGCAGAATATTTGTCATATTCAATACCAATATTTCCGATACTAAGCACTCGGCTATTATCGAGTAAAACATCTTCGATAAAGTTCTCGCTTTTCTTGCGTTCGAGGCTAGTGCGTAACTTTATTTTGCTGTCTTGATCACGATATAAAATACGCGATAAAAAAAGTGTCTGTGCGACATTCTTGCCAGATGTTTCAAACTGAGTAGCAATGCTATTCACGGTGGAAAGATAGTCGAAATAACTCACATCTAAGCCCATGTTCCAATAGCCTATCGGCATATCCCAATGCCAAGAGACACTGGTACTATCTTGGCCAGATTCATTGGCATTGTCTTTTTGCACGCTGAGATAGCTGTAATCATTTAAGCCTAATGGATTGTCTAAACCTAAAAACAAACTATTCATCAACTCGCCAGTTGATTGTTGACCGCTATTGTCTCTAGACAAAGATATGACCCATGGCTTACTTGTTTGGGAGTTAACTTGAATTACAGATGAGCCAGGTGTTTGTCCTGGTACGATATCCATCGTGCTTTGTATTGATTGCAGACGATTAATTTGCTCTAAACCCTGCTCAATATCTCTAAGATTGAGTCGCTTATCTTTGTCGATGGGAAAGGCGATCGAGGTATTGATACGACTAAGTGGATCGATCAATCTGATCGTCTCTATCGTACCTTCAACAACCGTGATAACAAGATGTTCCGAACTTAAATCTTGTGCTGCCACATAGGCTCGACTAGTGACATAACCCTGCTCAAAATACCAGTGACTAATTGTCTTAAGTAATTGGTTAATCTTATCTAAATCAATACATTGATTAATAAAAGGAGCTGTAAGGTTCTTTTTAATGCGTGCAGGCATATGCGCTGCACCAGAAATTTCAATGGCTAAAATATCAAAACAAGGGCCACCAATTAGTTTATCCGTATCAGGTGACGGCTTAATATCAATAGGTTGATGTTGTTTTTGCTGTTGTTCAACCCGTTCGCGTAAGTCTTGCTGACGCTGTTGTTGTTCTTGGATTATTTGTTCTGCTTGCTGCTCAATGGCCGTTTCAGCAACGGCAAGATACGAAGTAAAACCACTCCATAAAACTAGGTAGATAGCTATTTGTTTAGAATCCATTCTAATACTTCGTCCATTTATATTCAGTGGCTATTCTGATTGCAGATGAGCTTAATAGCCTGTCATTCACGATCTTATATAAAGTCTGTCATTTCCATTCTTATATATATACAGTTCATTCTCGCGTAGGCAGGAATCCAACAATAGTGGACATTTCAATGTCCTATATGCCCAAGTGAAATCAATTTGCAGCTTCTACCTACTCGCTCATGGTGAGCCTGTCGAACCATAGGCAAGTCAGCTACCCTTCGACGGGCTCAGGGCAAACGGGATTTGTTTTCTAAATACTACAAATTGAATGGTCACGGGTATCGATTCCCCCATGCGCGAGAATGGCAAAACCAAAACCTGCATTTTTAAGTAGTTTGGGTATTAGATACTAGTTGTTCTTGCAGAAAAACACGAATATTATTGTAGTGATGCAAACCCTTTGGGGTTCTAATAATTAGGGTAAACCTAAGCTAAATAGCGATAAATTAAAACCTTTAAACCCTTTCCTTCCATTGCTTCAACAAATACTTCTGGCGGTGTAATTTCATATAAATATTTACACGATTCACATTCATTTTGGACGGTTTGTTTTAAAAACGTCTCATCTAAGTCAGGTGAGTTTAAACACAGCATTAGCAAGCTATTAGGCTTCATTAATTCAGGAACACGCCTAATTATTTTTTTATAATCTCGTTTGATATCCACACTGCCTTTTTGAAATGAAGGTGGATCAGAAATAAGTAAGTCATAAGGCCCGTATTTTTTTATTCGACCGAATGATTTAAAGATATCTATCGCATCGAACTTAACCTTGCCTGTGTCTTGCTCATTTAAGCGGTGATTTTCTCGCCCAGTCGTTAGAGAGGGTCTGCTCATGTCGATATTAAACACGTGCTTTGCTCCGCCCGCTAAGGCTGCAACTGAGAAAGCACAGGTATATGAGAATAGATTGAGTACTTTGGCATCGTGTGAATTTTCTTGCACCCATTGACGGCCATTTTCCATATCTAGAAACAGTCCGGTATTTTGTGCTCGACCTAATGTAATTTGATATTTCAGTCCATTTTCTTCAACGATTGTTTCTAAACATTCTTCCCCTTGTAACAGTTCGAAAGGGGCTTTCTGTTGATAGCGATACTGTACTTGAACAGATCTACATTCAGGAATAATTGCAAATAAGTGTTGCGCCAGTTGTTGCAGATCGTTTGTTTCAACAGGCTTATATAGTGTGATCAATATTACTGGGGCAAGCCAATCTATCAAAACATGTTCATAACCTAGGTAGGCATGTCCTCTACCGTGGAATAATCTTTGGGCTTGATTAGATAGTGGGCTTTGAAAAGGAGTTTGAGTTAATAAAACCTGTTTTTGGCTATCTAAATTATCAGTCAAAACTTACTCGTCATCTTTATCCACTTTCTTTTTTCTAACACGTCGTGATGCACCACCATGCATTCGACAACGGTCAGCTAAGGCGCCCATATCCCAACCTTCTGGTTGACGAATGACGACACTCATTTTGCACCGTTTTCCATTAGAGAGTTTTGCACCACATTCAGGTCGGTAACGTTTTACCTTTTCCCAGCTATCTAACACCTGACTCGCTTTACGAATCATTTTTGCTTGTTTAGGTGTTAAGTCTCGATCAGGTATAGCTTCTTTCGTTTGATCTTCAACATTACGCCACCAGTAACGAACAACGGGTAATGGCAAACCAAAACGTCGGGCTAAGTCATCAGGTTTGCGATAGATATCAAGTTTTAATAATAGCAGTGCAGCCTTCTCTAACCGTGCTGTTAACTCTCGACTTTCTTCAGGTCTCATCTGAGTCCACTTTGGTCCCGTCAGAAAGTGAAATAATGTCATTAATTAACATCTCAGGATCACAGTCATCTTTGGCAATATCACGCACTGAGATGCCTGCTTTAATCACACTATCAGGATCACCTGTAATTAACGGATGCCATTCA
>ENA-OSET01003943-OSET01003943.1-sediment-metagenome-genome-assembly--contig:-NODE-3943-length-13341-cov-8.433504_pt1 | contig 13341 bp, 16 predicted proteins | sample MGYA00237882_ERZ534229 | MGnify/ENA primary metagenome ERZ534229 (study PRJEB26408, sample SAMN06266212) | sediment metagenome | isolation source: Hudson Canyon methane seep mesocosm | place...
GCGGCGGCGACTAAGTCTCTACCCGATAAGATAATAGGGATGGCCTGTTTCTGAATAGCCGTGGGAGCGGTATAACCTACCTCAGCAACAGCTTTTAAAATAGGATCGCTTAATTTAAGTTTTGAAAATGACATAAAAAGTCTCGGGTATATGAAGAAACAACAGGCTGTACTAGTAGTACTCTACGGGTAGATTTGCTCCAAAAGAGGACAGAGGGAAAGAATAGAGGCGCTAGTATAGCAACAAGCCTTGTGACGGTGAAGGAATTAGAAAGATCATATTAGCGTGCTAAGGACTTGCCTTTTGCTTTAGAATCACAGGGTCGGAAGCCATGATACAGCAGAAAAAAATAGCATGTTAATTCATGCTATTTGTTGAAGGTGATTTTATTCAGAGAGGGAGGTGGAATTTGATCGTCGCACAATTATGGGTTGGCCAGCTTGAAATTATAGGCCAAAGTAGATTGATCAATATCAAACTGGCTGAGCTAAGGCGAGCAGGGCATTTTATAAGCTCTGTTCGCTAACTTTATATAGAAAAATAGGAAGAAAAAATGTTAAAAAAACTAGTACTATTTATAAGTATGGTCATTGCAATGGCAACAGTTGTTAAGGCAGAAATTCGTTCAGAAGTGGTTAATTATCAAATAGCAGGACAACCCTTTCAAGGATACATAAGTTACGATGATTCAATTAAGGGTAAACGCCCCGGTGTTATTGTTGTACATGAATGGTGGGGACATAATGCGTATGCCAGAAAGCGTGCTGATATGTTGGCAAAGATGGGTTACACGGCTTTTGCGTTAGATATGTATGGCGCTGGTAAATTAGCGGATCATCCTGATGATGCACAAAAATTTATGCAGGCAACTATGGCTGATATGAATGTAGCAGAAGTGCGCTTTAATGCCGCCAAAGAATTCTTACAGCAGCATCCGACTGTTGCAACAAATAAAGTAGCTGCTATAGGTTATTGTTTTGGTGGTGGCACTGTTTTACATATGGCTAGACAGGGTGCTGACTTGGCGGGAGTCGTTATTTTCCATGGTTCTTTAGCTGCAAAAACAGCTGCACAAGCAGGGAAAGTTAAAGCCAAAATTTTGGTATTGAATGGCGCGGATGATCCTTTTGTGACCGCTGAACAAATTGTTGAACTTAAACAGGAAATGAAAAGTGCAGGGGCTGATTTAGAATTTGTTAATTACCCAGGGGTAAAGCATAGTTTTACTAACCCAGAGGCTGATGATTTTGGTAAGCGTTTTAATATGCCTCTGGTTTATAACGCAGAAGCAGATAAAGATTCTTGGCAGCGGATGAAAGTGTTTTTAGACCAGGTTTTCAACAAACAATAAATGCTTAAAGAATTTTTTAGTGCCGCTGCAATAGGCCTGACTTTTTTTGCATTTATACCTTATATACTTTCAATTCAGCAAGGAAAGACTAAGCCACACGTATTTTCCTGGATTATTTGGGGTTCAACTACCTTTGTAGTATTTTTAGCCCAACTTGCAGATAAGGGTGGCGTTGGCGCTTGGCCAATGGGTATTTCTGGTGTCATTACATTATATGTTGCTGTTCTGGCTTATATAAAAAAGTCAGATAATATGATTACAGCAACAGATTGGCTGTTTTTTGTATTGGCAATGAGTTCTTTGCCTTTGTGGTACCTAACAGCAAATCCCTTCTGGGCGGTGGTCATTTTAACTGCTGTGGATATTATGGGGTTTGGCCCAACCTTTAGGAAAGCATATTTCCACCCTTTTGATGAACAATTGAAATTCTTTGTGATTATGGCTGCACGTAACCTAATATCTATTCTTGCCCTAGAGAACCATTCATTGACGACTATTTTGTTTCCAGCGGTGATAGCGACAGCCTGTTTAATATTTATTGTTATGGTTTGCGGGCGGCGACGAGTATTTATGGATCAACAGTAATGCAACAATATTTAGAATCAAGTCAATATATAGATTGGCAACAGCCAGAAGTTCTTAACAAAGCAAAAATACTTGCTGGTGATGCAAATGATAAAGAACAAATTGCTAAAGCATGCTTTACCTTTGTTCGGGATGAAATAAAACATAGCTGGGATTATCAATTAAATCCAGTCACTTGTATGGCTTCAGATGTTCTCAAATATGGGGCGGGTTACTGTTATGCCAAAAGTCATCTATTGGCCGCGTTATTAAGAGCAAACGAAATTCCAGCTGGTTTATGCTACCAACGCCTGACGATAAGTGATGACAAGCCACCTTTTTGTTTACATGGCTTAAATGCTATTTATTTAGAACAATATGGCTGGTATCGTGTTGATGCCAGAGAAAACAAATCAGGTGTAATAGCAGAATTTATGCCGCCTATTGAAAAACTGGCCTTTCCTATTGTGACTGACGGTGAAATAGATTTACCTGAAATATGGGCACAGCCGCTTCCCGTTGTAATTGAAGCCCTTGAGAATGGAACGGATTATTTACAGGTATCAGAAAACCTTCCTGATATTCACATATTAAAAATAGACAAGTAATATAAGATGATTGAAGCAATATCAGCAAAAAACCTCGATGAAGTACTGCCGTTGATTAGGGCGTACCAAAGCTTTTATAAAGTGAAAGAGGTTGATGAGCAAAATAACAAACTCTTCTTTTCTCAATTTGGTGAAAATTCGGACAAAGGCTGTTTATTTGCATATCGAAAAGAGGGGCAGTTGATTGCTTTTGCCATCGTGTATTTTAGTTATTCCTCAACCATAACGGCGAAAGTAGCCGTGATGAATGATTTATTTACTATTGAAGCGTCTCGTGGCCAAGGTGTCGCAGTCGCGTTGATTAAACATTGTGCTAACTATGGACAATCTAAAGGTGCAATAAGACTTCAATGGGTGACTGCGCCTGATAATAAAGTAGCCCAATCAGTTTATAAAGCATTAGGGGCTGCACAAAGTAGTTGGGAATTTTTTAGTTATACGGGTTAAAGAATAAATATATGGAATTAAATAATATTGTGCCTTGGGGACGGTCCTTTAAGGAATATCAAGCCATGTTCTCTTTAAGTGCTGAAGATTTGGGTAGCCGAATATTGGGGTGTGGTGATGGACCCGCTAGCTTTAATGCCGAGCTAACAAAAGTGGGCGGCTCTATCGTATCTCTAGACCCTATTTATCAGTTTAGTCGCGAACAAATACACTCAAGAATTGATCGGATCTATCCAGAGGTACTCTCTCAGGTAGCCAAAAACAGAGATGACTTTATTTGGGATTCGATTGCCAACGTTGACGAGCTTGGCCGTGTGCAAATGCAAGCTATGGAAAGTTTTCTTAATGACTATGAGCAAGGCAAAATGTCAGGCAGATATAAAGAAGGTCAATTGCCTGTATTACCCTTTAACAATGCAGAATTTGATCTGGCCTTATGCTCGCATTATTTATTTTTATACAGCAATCATGTAGATCAAGCCCAGCATTTTGAATCAATTAAAGAGCTGTGCCGTGTAGCTCATGAAGTTAGAATTTATCCATTATTAGCGCTTGATGGTAAAAAATCAAAACACCTTGAATCGGTTATAAATTTACTTAAGACAAATGGACTTGATGTCTCATTACAGGCAGTAAACTATCAATTTCAAAAAGGAGCCACTGAAATGCTGGTGATAAAAAATGTACATTCCTAAAGCATTCGAAATAGACAATAAAACCGAATTGTTTGAATTTATAGAGCAATGGAGTTTTGGTGATTTAATCACAACGTATAAAGGGGAATTATTTGTTAATTCGGTGCCTTTTGTTATTGATAAAGAACAGAATAAATTATATGGGCATCTAGCCGTTAATAATCCACAATTGTCTTTATTGCAGAAAGCAGAAGATTTAGCGGTTATTTTTAAGGGTGCTAATGCGTATATTTCACCAAGTTGGTATGTGAGTCAGGAAATGGTACCAACCTGGAACTTTGAATCTGTTCAAGTCAAAGGACAGGCTAAAAAGGTATCAAAAGATAAGCTATTGGTCATTTTGGAACAATTAACTGAAAAGCATGAAAGACAATTTGAGCAGCCATGGAAATTAGATAAGGTTTCAGAGCCTAAGCTTAATGCCATGATGAAAATGATTGTCGGTTTTGAAATAGATATTAGCAGTATCAGAGGGAAATCTAAGCTTAGCCAAAATCGAAGTCTAGAAGATAGAACCGGTGTTATATCAGGATTGAAATATCAGCAGGACCCTATGTCGCTTAGTGTTGCGGATAAGATGACCTTAAACCTCTCTAATTCGGATTGAAAAATATATCCAGTTTTAGGTGATTTAAAATAGAGACAATAGTTTCTTAGGGGGGCTAACAGTGATGAGGTGTTTTTTTGTACCTTGGCATGATTTGCTTGTTTTATGTTATTGAAGCAACCTGACTTTCCCCTTATTCTACAGCCATAGAATTTATTCATTGTTGTAAATAAGGAAGGAAATATGAATTACACTTATGGTATTTATCTTTATGATCAAGTAGCAGCACTCGATTTTGTTGGTCCTTATGATGTATTTGATCTTTCCTGTTTTCTAAATAAATCAGGGAGAGTGATTACTGTTGCTGAAAACAATCAACCAATTAGTTGTAGCAATGGTATGCAAGTGATTCCTCAATACACGTTTGAGACAGCACCCGAGCTAGATTTAATTTTAGTGCCAGGTGCTCATAATTTGGAAGCCGCACTGAACAGTAAGAATAGTATTCAATGGATCAAACAAATTGCTCAAACAACGCAATATACGACAGCTGTTTGTACAGGCGCATTAATTCTTCAGCAGGCAGGTCTTTTGAAACATAAAAAGGCAACCACTCACTGGCAAGTGATAGATAAACTTAAGGAAGATAAAACGATTAATATCTTGCCTGAAATGCGGTATGTCAGAGATGAAAATATTGTCACATCACAGGGCATTTCGGCAGGAATTGATATGTCATTATGGTTAATTGGTCAAATTAACAGTCCAGAACATGCCAGAGAAGTTCGTAAAATTCTTCAGTATGATCCAGCCCCTCCTTATCAATCAGACGTGTAGCGTCAGTAATAATGAAAACAGTAGAAATTGTTTTATTCGATAATGCCAGTGGGCTTGATATTACGGGTGCTCTTGAAGTCTTTTCTATTGCTAGCAAGCTGTTTGAAAATAAAGGGGTAATGAATAAAGGCTACGTGATAACTTTTTCAGGCTGATTAACATAAATAGCTTTGTTGTTGGAAATCAATTTACTCGAGCCGATTTAGCGGCTGCTTCTTTACTCGCCCCATTATCTAGACCAGAAAGTTTTGGTTTGAATTGGCCAGATAACTTACCTGAGTCTTTAGGAACGTTGATAAGTGAGTTAAATGACAAAACCCGTTGGGTGAATGAACTTTATGAAAAATACAGATGATATTACACAGACTACAACATTAAATGGAAGCTGCCTTTGTGGACAAGTTCAGTATTCAGTAACAACAGAAATTGATGATTTTTATTTATGTCACTGCCAGCAATGTCGAAAAATAACTGGATCAGCCTTTGCCTCAAATATACTGACAAAACCTGTTGATGTGCTGTGGGTTTCAGGCTCTGAGAAAGTAAAACGCTTTGATTATCCTGGGAAACGAACATTCACAAAAGTGTTCTGTACTGAATGTGGTTCAGGATTACCTTATCTTAATGAAAAAGGCAGTGCTTTGGTTATTCCTGCTGGGTCATTGGATGACACGCCAGTAATAAAACCAACAAACAATATATTTTGGGATGATAGAGCGCAATGGTATGAGGCTGGAGTAGAAGCACCACAATGCCCTTATTTTTCCAAATAATTGTTGGTAATGGTATTAAAATCACTTTGGAAGCTTATCTAAAGATTCAAATATTTTATCGGTAATTGCTCTCACACTCTGATCATCAGGGTTAGTCTTTGCAAGTACACGAAGCCCCCAAATAGAGACCATTAAATACTTGGCCAAAATTTCAGGGTTTTCAGTTGATGGTAATTCGCCTGCTTCACAGGCGGATGTTAATGTTGAACAAAGAATACATTCTATTTTTTTTAAGTGTTTATTCACTTTATCAATAATTAAAGTCTCTTCAGGGGACGTTTCAAGCACTGTATTAACTAAAAAGCAGCCAAATTGCTGATTCTTTGCCAGCACCTCAGCAGTAATTTTTTCAATAAAATCCTTGATACCCTGCAATGGGGTGGGAGCATTATCCAAAGTAACTTGTAATTCAGAAATAAACTGCTGTGCATAGTTATCTAGTGCGGCTAAAAAAAGTCCTTCTTTTGATTCAAATGCAGCATAAATACTACCAGGCTTTAGATTAGTCGCGATGACTAGATTAGAAATACTGGATTTTGAATAGCCATCTTTCCAAAAAACAGTCATCGCTTTTTGTAAGACTTCATTTCGATCAAATGCGATTGTTCTAGACATAAGGTTACCTTATTTTAAATAATTGAGTGTTCGTTCAAATATAAATTGAATAACCGTTCAAAATAATAGATAATTGAATGATCAATCAAAAATAACGATTCTAGCATATTCGCTCAATCAGTTTTTGTGTTGGTACATAAATGTAAACATTCCGTTGAAAAAAGAGGAGAAAGAGCATGGCTCATTTTAGTTACTCAAAAGATTATCAAGGTTTTATGGATATAGTTTTAGATAACCCAGATCGATATTTACCCATCGTACAGTTTCTCGATAAGCTGGTTTGTCAGGAATCAGAACTATCCCAACTTGAGAGAGAGCTTATTGGTGCTTACGTTTCACTATTAAATGGTTGCGATTTTTGCTACGGCGTTCATGAAGCGATAGCAAAATCACTGAATGCAGATGCAAGTATTTTGTTGGCTTTACAAACAGATGTAGAAAAAGCTGCAATAGAGCCTAAACTTAAACCTGTTTTCTTGCTGGCAAAGAAATTAACTGAAAGCCCCAGTAAAACAGTAGCAACAGATATTCAAGCTATGACCAATGTAGGCTGGAGTGAAAAGACCGCAGAAGATGTTATTGGCGTTGTTTCTTTATTTTGCTTTTTGAATCGACTGGTTGATGGTTTTGGTATTAAAGGCAGTAAAAAATACTTCGCACAAATGGGGGAAGGTTTCTCTCAGTATGATGGCTATGAATCATTTGTTAGCTCACAACTTGCTAGCTTAAAATAAATAATACTTTGTTGAGGATAATAGATGATTCCCTGCAAAGGGTGGGGAGCATCTAGTTGCAAAAAAAGTCGAACTTTCCTTTTAAAATATGGAAAATAACTGATATCTGGTCAGGTTTAGGATAGTTCTAGAGGCTAGTGAATAACAAGACTTAATTGATGAGCCTAGACCTCAAATCGATCAATATTCTTAAAAACAAGTGATGGGTTTACACCAAAAGTATCACGGAAGCAGCGATTAAAATGTGCAGAGTCTGTAAACTCCGCTTCCATTGCAGCGTAGGTCAAATTATCAACTTTATAAGTTGATTTTTATCTATTAGATACAGGACATTTTTCCTTTGAAGAAGACAGCTAGGCTGCTGGGATCATGCACGGCGCAAATTCAAAGAGCCTCAAAATGCACAACCTAAAACGAAAAAGGGCAAAGTCAATCAACCCTCAAAAGCAGAGCGGATCCTGAGTTTTATCAATAAATTGTATATAATCGAGCGTCAAATAAAGCTGCTCAGTGTTGCAGAAAAATACCAGAAAAGCCCCCCTGTTCTGAATAAACTCAAAACTTATTTAGAAGATAATCAGCACAAAACCCTGAAAGATAGCTTAACAGGTAAAGCCATGATCTATCTCAGTAATCAATGGAAAAAGCTGACTGTCTACTGCACGAATGGAGAACTCAATATTAGCAACATACTGGCAGAAAATGCCATTCGTCCCTTTGTGGTCGGGCGTAAAGCCTAGTTATTTTCTGATACACCAGCTGGCGCACGAGCAAGTGCTATTCACTACGGCTTAATAAAGACAGCTAAAGCCAATGGTCTAGAGCCTTTGCAATATTGCCTTATGCGGATATGGTAGATAAAATTGAGGATTTATTGCCGTGGAATGTAGAGCTTAAAAAAATGCCCGTAAGTTAAAAGGGCAAGTACGTGCTTTATTAGTCGCTTACAAAACAACAAGATAAAACAGGTGCATTCACAAGAAAATTAATCCAAATTGATGCTGTTATCCTTGATGAACTGGGGTATCTCCCCTTTCCTAAGTCTGGTGATGCACTGTTTTTTCATCTCATCAGCCAGCTTTATGAGCGTACATCACTTATTATCACAACCAACCTAAAGTTCAGTGAATGGGTACAAGTCTTTGGTGATGCTAAAACGCACCATTGTGACATCATTGAAACAGGTAATGAATCTTATCGATTTAAGCACAGAAAATCAGGCTTAAAAACAGAATAACCTGCTAAATAGTATGGAAATTTTGGGTGCTGACAGGTGAAAAGTTTTCAACGCTGATTGACAGAACAGTTTAGTAAAAATACATTATTCCGTAATACATAACTGCAATTTCCACTGCTACGGGCATAACTAAAGAGAGAATACTTCTGCTGTCTTGAGTAAACTCATCTGCAGTATTAAATGTAGAACTATCTCTAGAGTAAGAAGCTGAACTGCTTGTTTGACCGCTTCTTCTAGGAGTGGGCTCATCATATGATGAGGCAGTAAGACAAGAATCGTCATCAAAAAGCGAGCCAAAAATATCATCAAGCTTTTTCTGGTTATCAAATAATTCGTTGAGTGTGTCTAAATCTATCGCTGCTGCAGTCATGTCATCACCTCTTGTTCAAATAGTATTAACTAAGGTTAATTTTATTATTTTCTCTGTTAGTTATAGATTACACTTAAGCTGGTATGGATAAAATGAACTAGTTCTCATATAACGGTGTCATTTCGTGAGTCTTTTCATGTTATGAGAGGAAGGCGATTACCTATGTCACCTAGCAATATTAGATTAACACTACGTAAGCATTAAAAATGTCCGTAAGTTCACAAAATCTAACCGAAAAAACGACTGAACACAGCGGTGAAAATTGTACTAATAAATAAAAGAGGATTATAGTTAAACGAACTGCGATGGTGATTCATACCGTTGTCAGTCTTTGATTTAGTTTCAATAGGAGAGTTTTATGCGCAATTTACTCTTACTTAGTGTCGGCTTAACTACACTGCTAGCTTGTTCGCAGTCATCTGATAACAATCCCGAGCAGCCCGCTGTAGTTGCTAGTCAAATCGTTACGGTAAACAAACAGGCGCATGTTAACCCATTGCTAGGATTACCTTCTGTGCCAATCCCTGCCGACAACCCACAAACGCCAGAGAAAATTAGTTTGGGCGAAACTTTATTTCACGATCAACGTTTTTCCATTGATGGCACGGTCAGTTGCGCTAATTGCCATGGTAAAAAACTTGCCTTTACCGATGGTTTGCCAGTTTCTATGGGACATAAAAGGCTAACAGGCACACGTAATGCGCCTACGGTGGTCAATGCTGCATTTTACAAAACACAATTTTTGGATGGTCGAGAACCAGATTTAGAAGGACAGTCCAAACAGCCCTTTATTAATCCCATAGAACATGGCCTCAGTGATCATCAAGCTATTCTTGATATCGTCAGAACAGACTTTAGCTACAGCGCAGCCTTTTTATCGATCTTCGGGGTTAGTGATCAAGAGTTGACTATAGATCATGTCGCTAAAGCAATCGCCAGCTTTGAGCGCAGTTTAATTTCCGGTAATTCGGCATTTGACCGTTATTACTTTGCTGCTGATAATCAAGCATTATCAGCAGCTCAAATTCGCGGTTTACAATTGTTTATCGGTCAAGGTCGTTGTGTCTCTTGCCATACTATTGAGCAGGATCACGCTTTATTTACTGATAGCCGCTTTTATAATATTGGTATCGGCATTAATGATATTCAGGCAGATATACCGCGTCTAATTAAAGCTTTTTTAGAAGCTAAAAATCAAGGCGGTAACGTCGATGCTATGGTTTTAAGTGATAAAAAGACATCTGAATTAGGACGTTTTGCCGTTACCGAACAGCTTTCGGACATTGGTGCATTTAAAACACCCACTTTACGCAATATCGTAGTCACAGCTCCTTATATGCACGATGGTAGCTTTAAAACACTAAAAGAAGTCATCATTCACTATAACAACGGTGGCGTTACCCCCGCGGATGCTGAGGCAAATGCTTTTTTAGATGGTGGAATTCGTCCTTTAAAACTGAGCAATGAGCAAATGGACGATTTAGTCGCTTTTATGCAAGCGTTGACCAGTCCCGAATATGTTATCGTTAAAGGAGCAAGACAATGAGCACTTTAAATCACAATCGCCGTAATTTTATTAAGAACAGTAGTGCTTTAGCTTTAGGTTGTGCGTTGCCGATCAGTTTGGTCGAGCTGGCTTTTGCTGATAGTGAGAAAAACTTTAGCTTTGCCTATATTTCAGATGCACATATTCAACATATAAAAGGTACGCGTTTTGTTAGAAACTGGGATAAAGGCCTCATTCGTGCCGTTGCGGAAACCAATCTTTTAGCACCGAAACCTGATTTCGTTATGTTTGGCGGCGATTTAGCTCAACTCGGTAGTCAGCCTGAATTGGAGCATGGCGCTGAAATTATGTCAGCATTAAATCAAGACGTACGTTACGTTATGGGCGAACATGATTATTACCTTGATTTAGGCGCTTATTGGGAAAAACTATTCGGCCCTCAGTATTATAGTTTTGACCATAAAGGCGCGCATTTTATTGTACTGAATAGTATTCGTACTTATGATGAATGGACTCATCGTTGGCCAAGTAATGAACAGCGAATGTTGGAAATGGCTGGCTTAGATAACCCTAATGGCTCTCCATTTATGGTGGGTGAAGAGCAGCGTAAGTGGTTACAGTCTGATTTGGCTAAAGTCGCAAAAAGAACACCTGTTGTGGTCTTTTCTCATTCGCCACTACAAAAAATCTATAAAGGCTGGAACTTTTGGACAGAAGACGCTGAACAAATTCATGCCCTATTGCAACCGTTTGATAAAGTTAATGTAATCTACGGCCATGTGCATCAAATTCAATATAATCAAATTGGCAATATCAGTTTTCACTCAGTAATGGCGACTGCCTGGCCTTGGCCCTATCCATCAAGCTATGCTCAGGCTGAGCAATACTTACCTAAATTGACTGTCCCTATGAATCGCGCTGACCCTTTCTTCGAGAGAGATGCTACTGGTTGGCAATTGATCAATATGGCCAACGGCAATGTCGATATGAACTTTACTTTATACAATAACAGCGCACGTAGCGTACGCTTTAACAAAGCCAATAAACAGCCTGAAGACAGTCGCTACCAAGAAGAAAATACGCGTATTCCAGGACAGCAACATTACTAGCCCTAGTTAGGAGAAAGCTATGTTTCAGATTAAAAAAACTTCCCTATATTTAGGTGCCATTGGACTATTGATGGTGCCATTGTCTCAAGCAGATGAATTTACTACAGCGGATACAGATCGCTGGCAACAACAATTTATGGCTAGTGTTCAACAAGGTCGTGAATTATGGACTAGCCCTACGCTAGGCACTAACGGTGTCGCTTGCGCGCAGTGTCACCCGAATGCGGCGAATACTCATCCTGAAACCTATCCCAAATTTCAAAAACAAATCGGTAAAGTTATCCCTCTTTGGGAAATGATTAACTGGTGCCTAAGAAACCCACTAGAAGGTGTCCCCTTGGCTGCAGACGATCCAAAAATGACGGCAATTCAGGCTTATGTGACCTATGAGAGACGTGGGGTTAAACTTGAGCCTGGCAAGCATTAGAATCGGTTTTTTCGCTCGCGCAGTTCGGTAAAGATCGCTAACTCTGATGCACCTAGCATTGCTAAGCTTTTTTGTATCTCTGGGCTGTTTGTCCTTAAAAAAGGGTTAGTTGCTAGCTCTTGAGCTAATGTGGTCGGTACTGTGGCTTGCTTATTGGCTCTGAGATGTTTGACGCGTTCAATCGTTGCTAATAAATCTTTGTTTTTCGGTTCGATGGATAAGGCGAACTTCGCATTAGCTGCTGTATATTCATGAGCGCAATAGATTTTAGTGTCTAAAGGTAAAGACGAAAATTTATTTAATGATTGTTGCATTTGCTCGGCAGTACCTTCAAATAAACGTCCACAACCCATAGCAAATAAAGTATCACCACAGAATAAGGCACTTGCTGCTGGGATATAAAAAGCAATATGACCTGTGGTGTGGCCGGTACAGCTAATGACTTGAATTGTATAGGCGCCAAGTTTTAGCGTATCGCCTTCGCTGACTTTTTTATCTATTCCTGGAATACGTTGTTGATCATTTTCTGAGCCTATTATTTGGCAGTTTGTTTGTTGCTTGAGGCTTAAATTTCCGCCGACATGATCCGAGTGATGATGTGTATTCAAAATATAAGTTAAATTCCAGTTATTTTGCTTGAGTGTATCGAGAGCAGGTTGAGCTAGGGCTGGATCGACTACCGCTGTTTCTCCCGATTTAGCATCATGAATTAAGTAAATATAATTGTCGTTCAGGGCTGGAATTTGTTGTATCTGTAACATAAGAGGAAATACCTTAAAAAATATCGGCTTCGTTTATCTCAATTATACATGACAGGCGCGGCCGGTTTGGTGTGTGAAAGTTTTGCTTATTTAATTATAAAATACAAAAAGCTCTGTCCGCGTTGCAAATGAATTAATAATTGTTGGCGTGATAAGCTTGCGGCTTTGTTTAAGTCTTTTTACCTTCATTTTATTAACCGCTAAGATAATGTCGCCTTCCATTAAGCCGGCTTGTGCAGCTGGGCTATTGGCTTAAAGGTCGGTAATCAATAGGAATTGGCCTGTCTGGAGATAAGTTGTAGCTGCCTCTGGCGAATCACTAAAAGCTGAGGCAGAGCCACTAAGGGCAGCTACGCTTAGAGTTAAACTTAATAAAAGCTGTTTTTTCATGTTGATAGCACCTTCTTGGTGAGTGTAAAAATATAGGTTAACCCGTCGTGATTGCGGCCAGAATATTAAAAATAAGATGGGGGTAGGTCAAGCAATAAACAATTGGTATGTAGCTAAGTTATTGACAGTATTGAGTTTATTTTTTAATATGAAAATACCAAGTAAAAAGCTTGGGAATTCATGAAGGATAAGTTAAAAATAACTTGCGATAAATTTATATTACAATATAATAAAACTCTAATACGTATTGAGGAAAAACTATCTAGTCCGGGAAGGTGCTATTTAGATTATAAAAATTATCATTTTTAATATTGGGGAAGATGAATATGAAAGCAAAATTACTGATAGCAAGTGTTTTAGTTGCACTAA